>Ga0160449_1000069_pt1 | contig 142603 bp, 112 predicted proteins | sample HID1975I_E1MG_FD_108216 | JGI IMG/M metagenome (GOLD analysis project Ga0160449, IMG submission 108216) | Enriched soil microbial communities from UW Madison campus, WI, USA - HID1975I_E1 MG | ecosystem: Environmental > Terrestrial > Soil > Unclassified | place: USA: Madison, Wisconsin...
CCAATAAGAAACTGGGGCATCGTCCTGGATCAGTTTTTAACTATTTTTGAAAACAGGATCAAGATATAGGCCCTGCTAAGAACTCCGATTTTTGAAACTTACACAGTTACTGAGATAGTCCCCAAAATACTGTACTGCCTCGCCAACAGAAATACGGTAACCTGGATAAAGAGCAATACCTTTTCAAACTGACCAATTTATACCATGCTTATTTCACACCCTACATCGGCCTGCTTATAAAATATATACTAAAACCTAGTTTAAAACTTCTTTCTCAAATTGATTATTGAGCATGAGCCATGAGTTTAATATAGAATTGTAATCTTCTAAGTATGATAACAACTTATCGCCATTAGACAAATATTCTTTTTTTCTTTTTGAAATGCTCATTTCAAGTATCCATTCAGCTTTATCGCTAAATGGAATCATGCTCTGTACAATAGAACTAAAAATTTCGACAATTGAGTCAAAAATAAATCGACTTGAATCAGGTTTATAAATTTTTTCAAGCAAAGTGTCATTCAATTTTGCATTACACTCAACTATAACTTCTCTAATCAACCTGTTTGCATTGGTACGTTTCTCATATTGAACTTTAATATCACCCATCATAGCTTCGTATGCTTCTAGCACCTTCCTTCTTGTAATCACTGAAAACATTTCATTGGAGGCTGCTATTTTTATTTTAGACATTTCTATATCCATTGTTGCCAAAGATTTGTCAAAGTAAGCTTGCTTAGAATTATAAAACTCTATTTTATCCTTAGCAATTTTTGAAACCTTTTTCATTTCATTAAAAGTAGTATTTGTAAGCATTATCGCCTCCTCGATTAATGCTCCTGAAGTTTTGCTCTGCGACTTATTAAGCAAAGAATTCAGCTCTTTTAAACGGATTGAATAAAACTGGTCTGTTGTTTTTTCTCCTTGTTTCTGCATATAGTTTTAGTGTTATTTCAATTGACCAAGCCCTACTGTCATTGGGTTTAGATTTCTAATAATTATTAGTCTCATATCGAAGAGAATTATTACAGGAAATTAAAACAACTATATTTATCCCAAGACTACCGCAAATCCGCAGTACTACCTACAAAAGCGTACCTCTCCCCGCTCAAAAGTCTGCCTCACCGGAGCTTACTCCAACCACTCCCCCACTGCCCAATCCCCAACGACGCAACCGCCCCCCATCCACTTCCCAAAAACATCAAAAAGCCCGCCAGCAAAATAATGCGGCATGCCACCCCTGCCAACACACCCACACCCGCCTACTCACCCATCCATTGAAAATCCGTCTACGGTATCCCGTAACCACAAAGCAACTTGGCGGCGTCATCACTCCAGACTCCCAACTCACAACTCCCACTCACACCCCTCCCCCCAAGCCGCCAAAAAGGTACGGCATAAAGCTTCAGTACAAGCCCTCAACCACACATCCCGCACCAGCTTCCACCAGTATTTCGGCGAATGTATTCCGCGCATTTATTCCGCATTCCTTTTTGGCCTTGCGCTATGCCGCATTGAATGCTGCAGGCAGCTTTTGCTGTTATTTTTTCATTTTTAAATGTTTATTATGAAGTATTATCTCGTGGCTTCCACTTCCTGCACTATGGTGGGCATTGAGCAGTGCGTCGTCTTTGTGGTGGGCCCTTCCAGGCAGGCGGCTTTTGAGCGGCAGTATCAGGGCCGCATCCTCATGGTCAGCACCAGCCGGCAGGCCTTGCCGCCGGTCCCAGGGCGTGTCTATCAGTAAGGGCTCCGGCCCTTTTTTGCTGATCCTGATACCATCGTCCCGCCATCTTCTCATCCAGCCTTCGCTGCTGCAAGGTATGTCGGGCATGCTGTGCAGGCGCCCTGCCTTTCGCTCGCAGCTCGTAGCTTGGGGTTCCTCTTCCTCCCATCGTTGTTTTGGCTACAACAACCATTGATTTGATCACTTCCACCCTTCAGGTTCTTGTAAACTTTGCAGTGTAATCATTAACAATTAAAATTTAAAATAATGGACACTAAAAAAGTATGGCTCATAACAGGAGCATCCAAAGGATTGGGATTATCCCTGGTAAAAAGACTGTTAAGCGAAGGATATAAAGTAGCTGCAACTTCCAGAACCCTTGAAAGTCTGGAAAAGGAAGTGGGAACAGCTGCCGGCTTTCTTCCCCTGGAAGTAAACGTAACCGATGAAACAAGTGTACGCAACGCTATTAACAAAACGATCAAAACATTTGGCGGCATTGATGTGGTCGTAAACAATGCAGGCTATGGACAGTTGGGCACTTTGGAAGAATTGAGCGACAAAGAAGCCCGTCAGAATTTTGACACCAACGTGTTTGGCTTGCTGAATGTGATGAGAAATGTAATGCCTCATTTACGCAACAAAAGGTCAGGCCACATTATCAACATTTCTTCCATTGCAGGATTTTTAGGCGCATTCCCGGGTTGGGGAATTTACAACGCTACAAAATTTGCTGTTGCAGGCCTTACAGAAGCATTTTCGGCAGAAGCAGCACCACTGGGAATTAAAGCAACCATTGTTTACCCCGGGTATTTCAAAACAAACTTCCTGTTACAAGGCTCACTTCGCCTTGCCGCAAATCCGATTGCTGAATACAAAGCAGCAAGAGATCTGGAAGTGATCCATGACACCCAAATTATTGGTAACCAGCCCGGCGACCCTGAAAAAGCTGCGCTTGCGTTTATCCGGTTGGCAGAAAACGAAAATCCCCCGCTGCATTTCTTTATGGGCAGCGATTCTTTCAAAATGGCAAACAACAAAATTGAAATTTTGCAAAGTGCATTGAGCGCCAATGAAGCATTAAGCAATTCAACTGATTTCTAACATTCAAACAACCTGATAAAAATGAAACCAATATTTTCAATCAGATCAACTACACTACTACTATCACTTTTTGTAGTAAGTGCCGGCACCATTGCTCAACAAAGCAAAGCCACTAAAAAAGTACTCATCGTGCTTTCTGCAGCCGACACATGGACGCGGGCAGATGGTTCAAAATATCCCACCGGCTATTGGACAGAAGAATTTGTAGATGTCCATAAAGAGTTTGTAGAAGCAGGTTATACAGTGCACATGGCTACACCGGGAGCAAAAAAGCCAACGGCCGACCCGCTCAGCCTGGAAGTAAAGACAGTAGGTGCTGAAAAAGCAGTTTTCTTTAAGCGTTATCTGGCCTCATTGTCCAAAGCTTTAAGTAAACCACTATCGTTGGACAATATACACATGCAGGATTATGATGCAGTGATCATTCCAGGTGGCCACGGACCCGTTGAAGACCTGTATAAAGATAAGGAAATGGGTAAGCTCTTATTTGAAGCAGATAGATCAAAAAAGATTATCGGTGCTGTATGTCATGGTCAGGCTGCATTTTTGAGTGCTGTTGATAGTAAAGGCAACTGGCTGTTCAAAGGCAGAAACATGACCTCTTTCAGCGACGCAGAAGAGATGGAGTTTGGAACAGCAGACAATGCTCCCTGGCTTTTAGCTGCTACATTAAGAAAGTACGGCGCTAATTATACTTGTGGTAAAAATTGGGGCGACTATATAATGATAGATGGAAACCTGATCACCGGGCAAAACCCTGCATCAAGTATTCCAATGGCTAAGGCGATCATTGAAGCATTAAATGAAAAAGCCAGAAACTAACACATGTAAAATAAAAAGAGATAGAGCGGCTTCTGTTCTATCTCTTTTTGCTTAATTTGGACAAACGCATGAATAGTAAAAACATACATACATTCAATACCATTGGTGAGTTTCACAAAATGAGTGGCTTACCCAAACCCGAACACCCATTGGTTAGTTTGGTAGATTATGGCTTGGTGGAATATCAGACCGAAGAAAAGGAGATCAGCTGGGTACAGAATTTTTATACGATCGGGCTAAAACGAAACATACAAGGTAAATTCCGCTACGGACAACAACAGTATGATTTTGATGAAGGATTATTATCGTTTGTATCATCAGGACAATTAGTACACCTTACAGTTGAAAAGCTACAAGTGAGACCAACAGGTTTTCTGTTACTCATACACCCCGATTTTGTTTGGAAAACACCTTTGGCAAAAAACATAAAGCAATACGATTTTTTTGGATACGCCGTCAATGAAGCCCTTTTCCTTTCAGAAAAAGAAGAGACCGTTATTACAGACATCTTCCTGAATATCCAAAGGGAATATCATTCCAATATTGATAAATTCAGCCAGAATATTATCATCGCACAGATAGAACTGCTTCTTAATTATTGCGAACGGTTCTATCAACGCCAGTTCATAACCCGAAAGAAAAGTAGTCATCAGATACTTGAAAGATTAGAAACCATACTTGATGATTATTTTAACAACGACAACCTGATAGAGAAAGGATTGCCTACCGCTCAGTACATGGCAAATGCACTAAATGTATCGCCCAACTATTTGGGAAGTCTGCTCAAAACACTGACAGGACAAACCACACAACAGCACATTCACAACAAACTGATTGAAAAAGCAAAAGAAAGATTATCAACGACAAACTTGTCGGTGAGTGAGATCGCTTACGAACTGGGCTTTGAACATCCCCAGAGTTTTAGCAAATTGTTCAAAAGTAAAACCAACGTATCACCGCTGGAGTTTAGGGAAAAGTTTAATTAGTCCGCATTGCGCAGCTCAGCTCATATTCGACATTTATGACGGATGCCGGATACCACTTACGCAGATCCACTGATTTCCACAGCTCCATTGGCTGAAGTTTCTTCCCTTATCATCTCAGGCGCTCTTCCGCTCGTAGCTGGCAACTCATAGCTCCCGGCTTGCCTTTCCATCACTTCCGTAGTTCTATTCCCTGAAGTCTTCTCACTCGCCCTCTTAGACTTTCTTCTGCTCCTGGCCCCCGCACCTGCTGTACCCTTTTCAGCTGCCTCAGGCCCAAAAGCAACCACTTCCGCAACTTCATTCGCGGAAATCTCCTCCCGCATCATCTCAGGCTGCCCCTTACTTGCTACTCCCCACTCGCTACTCACTTCCCCTTCCACCACTTCCCCAGCCATCTCCTCCAAACCACTAGCTACTAGCCCCTCACCACTAGCTTCCCTTTCATCCGCAGCTTGCCTTTCCATCCCCTCCTGTATTTCGCTCGTAGCTCGCAGCTCGTCGCTCGAAGCTTGTTTCCCCTCCTGTATTCCGCTCGCAGCTCGTAGCTCATAGCTCGCAGCTTGGCTTCCCACCCACACCACTTTCATCCCCGAATCACTCATGATCTTCACAGGCCCTTCATTCCGCAAATGCGGCACTATACCCATCAGCAACAGATAAGGACCAGTCCCCGGCAGCCCAATCGGTATATCGTGCGCCGTCAATTCATCGGTGTATTTTGTCAACGGGCCCAATCCTTCCATCTTAGTGACCGTGCCATTTTCAGCATCCGGAGTGATCACTACAAAGCGTAGCTGATAACCTGTCCTCGGCATCTTGTCATCTGCCGCCGGATGCCCATGCAGCTGCACGTATACCCCCAACTGATTTTGCGATCTTGTTGCGGAAAGATCATAGCCTTTGGGAAGCACTTCCGACAGCGGATGTTGTAAATTACATTCAAGATCTTTCAGGCATTCCAGGCCCAGCGGACGACCGGCTTTTAACTCGGCAAACAGCTTGCTTACCAGGCGCGACCATAGCCCGCCATCCGGCAGTTCTGCTTTCAAAGCCTGGAAAACAGGCTTCGCGTACTGGTTACACTGTTGCAGCCTGGCCTTGCTTTCAGCCAGCGCAGCCGTCATCACAAAAGGTGTTTTGGAGTTCTTCCGGGCGCGTACATGAGGCTTGTAACGCTTGCTGTTAACGAAAGTCAGGTCTTCAATCGTTCCCTGGAACTTGAAAATAGGAGATACAGTTTTTGCCATAAAAATTAGATTTCATTGGTTATGAATAGGATATTAAATACCAGAGCGCTTGCTCTACCTGAATTTACGAAATTTCTCCCGCATCTGGATTGACCCTTATCGAGACCTTTTCGAGACCTTGTAGAGACCTTTTCGAGACCCTCCCGAGACCCAGTTCCCTGCCAGTCCCTACTATCCTCCGTGGAAGACCCGTCCCAGATAGCCCCCTTAGCTCATTTCCCTTTGCCAGCCAGCCCCTCACTACCCCGCCGCCCGCCATCAGTTAAAACAACCTCAATACACCCATACTAAAATAGCCACCACAAAGGATCATCCCCCCATGGTGGCTATTTTTATAGTCCCCTGCCCTAAACATTCATTCTACGTATGCATCCACCGGATCCCTAAACTCCACCTTCAGCTGTCGCTTTAAAAAGAACAGCAACCCCCATACCCGCTGGTGAAATACCTTCAGGTCCGTCACCCCACCCACATTATATTCAATGATCCGGTAATGAACTTTATCCGCCAGTTCAAAAGTATACCGCCAGGAATCCGTGTCCATAGAGGCAGAGGCAGTGATCGCAGCATTGGACGGCGCTTCCTGCAAATTGAAGTATTGGAGCGAATCAATAAACACCTGCATAGCGATGCGCGGCGTCAATACATGCGTACGAAAACTATCAACAATAGTCTGCACCAGGTAATTCACCGTATCACCACGCCGGAAACCATGCTCCGGAATATGCGACCATACAGCCGTTTCAGTAATCAGCCATTTCCCCTCATCGTATCGTATCCTGATCAGGTTGATCAGATCAGCATCCTTCGGACACCATAGGCGATATTCAAAACTATCCACCCCACCCTCCATCGAGGGCAGTTGTAGTTGCATGGTCAGCACAGGCATTGCGGCAAACAGATCGTTGTCAGCCGCCAATACAGAACTGTCAGGCATTACCGGCCTGACAGGAATTGACCGCACACCGGCATCACAGCCAGCAAAGCCACAAGCCAGCAACATAAAACACCACAATGCAAACAATTGGTCTTTGAACAACACCATCAGCCTTTTTCCTAAAGATGCCTGCCCCGCCCAATTCCATACTACCCCACCTTTCGGGTATGCAACAGTAGAAGTTATAATAAAAAGTTGCCGAAGAAAGCTACAGTAAAATAAGTCCATAAAAAAAGACCCATGTTCCCACGGGCCTTTTTATATATCTTAAGCAACCACATCCATCCACTCATCGCCAGCCCAACCTTCAACCCAGTCGGCCCCATCCCAAACCTCGCCTCCTGCCTTCTGTTTTCTGTATTCGCTCGTAGCTCACAGCTCGTAGCTCGCAGCTTGTATCTGCTCCCTCAACTCCCTCTCCATCGTCTTCACCTTGCTCGTCCGGTACACAGAGATCCCCGTCAGCACCATCTTCAGTCCGTTCTCATTCACAAGCTTCAATTGCGCGCCCAACTGTTCACTCAATCCTTTTATCAATTGAAATCCTAACGACGTCACCTTATCCAGGTCAAAGTCCGCACCGAGTCCCCTTCCATTATCTGCGAGGATCAATTCATAAGTATCCACCCCTGAACTTTTCATACTAATAGTAATTACTCCGGGCTTATCAGCTGTAAAAGCATATTTCATCGAGTTCGTAACCGCTTCATTGATGATCAGCCCCAGCGGCACCGCCTCTTCTACATAGAAGATGATCGAATGCTCCAGGTCCATATCGATATGACAATTCCTGTGCATACCGAAGCACTCCTTTAAATAAGACACCAGTTCCGGTATATACACCGCCATATCGATCGTCTTTACATCATCATCCGTTTGATACAGTTTTTGATGGATAAGCGACATCGAGAATATACGCGATTGCGAGTTCCTGATCGCGTCCAGCGCATCATCATGTAAATACGCCGATTGGAATTCCAGCAGGTTCATGATCGTATGCAGGTTGTTCTTCACCCGGTGGTGCATTTCTTTCAGCAGCCAGCTCTTATCCTTCACCAGCTGCTGCAATTGCACATTCTTCCCCGTGATCACCTTGTTCGATTTCAATTTCGACCAGAACAACCATACCAGCAAACCAATGATCACTCCCAGTAGTGCGATGATAATAACCGTCACCTTCTTCCGCACACTGGCCTGATCCCTGGCCGCTTGTAACGCTGCTTCCTTTTTCTTCGTCTGGTATTCCACCTCCAGCTCCTGTATCACTTTTTCTTTGTTCACTACAAAGATCGAATCCGATATCCCCTTGCTTTTCATCAGGTATTGATAAGCAGCTGTGTAATCACCGAGCGCCGCCGCGCTCTGCGCGATATCCGACAAATTACTGGCCTTCATCACTTCATTCGTCAATCCTTGCGCTGCTATTTTAAACGCAGCCAATGCTTTTGTGTGATCATTAAACTGTTGGTACAACGACCCAAGGTTGTAATACGGTACCGCAGGTGAATAACTGGCCGAATCACAATACTTGATCGATTCCAGGAAATTGCTTTCAGCCAGCCCAAACTGCCCCTGGTCCTTATAGGCATTCCCCAGCGCCAGGCAATAAAAGATCCTGTCAAAATGCTCTTGCAGCGGACAGGCCGCTTTGAATTGTTGAAGAAAGGGTAAGATCTCCTTCGTGCGGTGTAGTTTTCTTAAATTATTACAATAACCGTTCGCGATCGCATAAATAAATACATAATACCGGTACTTTGCAGGATCGGCCAGGATCTTTCCCCCATACAACAGCGCCTGTTCATACTTCTCCTGCGTGGTGTACAAACTGGTCAGCGTCGTATAAATAAGAGAAAGGTCTTCAACATCACTACTGTTTCCCAATGCTTTTTCTCCTGCTATTCCATAACTCAATGCCTTGTAAAAATTACCTGCATCAGAATACACCCTGCTTAGATTCCCAAACGTACGTGCTTTCGATGGATAGTTCCCGCCGGCGCCATATTGCTGCGCTAATAAGTAATACTTTTCAGCCAGCCTCCTTTCATGCCGCATACTATAATTGATTGCTACATGTTCCAGCCTTTGTATCGCTGTTTTCTCTTTGAGCTTAAGCTTCAATGCTAGTTTCACAGCAGCTTCAGCATAATTCCCGCCCGAATCCAGGAGCGAGTGATCACCAGGCGCCGAAGCGGGCGTATTCACATACATGATACTTGTATACATCAGCAACTTAAGCCGGCTGCTGTCATTCACTACCCCCAGCATCCTTTTAGCAGCCGCCATATCTTTTCGCTCCAGGTATACCATCGACGTCAGCAACAGCCCTTCATTGATAAAACGCGCATGATTGATCTGGGTTCCCAATGCCTTCGCCGCTTCCGCATAATGCATCGCACTGTCCAGGTCAGCTTGCATCTCCCCGTTCTTATACAAATAGCCCAATCCGATCCTCAATAACACCACTGCTCTTTGCTCATCCGAAAGATTGTTCTTTAACTGTTTCACCAGGCCAGGTATTTCATCCGCTTCCACAAATACATCCCCATCAATATATTGCCCATAGCCTGTTTTGAAAAAACAGACCATTGCCACAAACAGTACAAATATTTTCATGATTACCGATTTCAAAAGTGAATCCAATACCATCGTTCCGTCAATAGTAGTTGAGTCCTGATAGGGTGGAGAACGGATATACCATCATTCAATGGATCAGCCAAAAGCAGGAAGGCAGGATTATTAAAAGTCCGGAAAATACCGCGACAGGTATGCTACTTCAAATATAAAAAATTATACCGTCAATTTTCCCAAACACACTTATCCCACCCATCCCCCAACCCAAACACCCCCTCCTGTATTCCGTATTCAGCATTCCGTATTCAGCATTCTGGATTCTATATTCTGTATTCTGTATTCCCTATTTTTGCCAACTCATCCACCAACCATTCAACAATGAAATTAGGTTTTATCGGTACCGGCAAGATCGCAGCCGCAGTGATTGAAGGCTTTTGCACCGCAGCAATAGAAGAACTGGCTATTTACGTTTCTCCCCGCAACGAAGCCGAGTCCAAAAAACTGGCAGCCCGTTTTGCATGCGTTACCCGGATGGAAACCAACCAACAGGTAGTAGATCACGCAGATATCATTTTCATTGCCGTACGGCCGCCACTGGCAGAAACCGTTTTACGCGAACTGCAGTTCAGCACCCATCATACCGTCGTTTCATTCGTTCCTTTTCTGAAGTTGGCCCCACTCCTCAATGCCATCGCTCCTGCCACCGCTGCCTGCAGGGCCATTCCCCTGCCTTCAATTGCAGTACACCAATGCCCCGTCCCCATCTTCCCGCCCACACCAGCCATTACAAAACTGTTCAGCCACATCAGCCAGCCACTCGGGGTCAACGACGAACAACAGCTACATACCCTCTGGACCCTCACCGGCCTCATCTCTCCTTATTACGACATGCTCCTGGCCCTCAGCAACTGGACCGTAGAAAATGGTGTTCCCCCTTCAACCGCCAATGCCTACATCGCCAATATGTTTCAGGCTTTATCATACATCGCTCAACACACAAACCCCATCGACTTCCAGGAATTATCCAGCCATGCCAAAACACCCAAAGGCATGAATGAACAAGCCGCAAAAGAGATCACCGCCAGCGGCGCCCATGATCAATATGTAAATGCAGCCATCAACCTGCTCCAACGTTTTAAATAACAACCTACCCCATTCACCACTAACCACTCGCCACTAGCCACTAGCCATTCCCCACTTGCCACTTCCCGACTGCTCACTCCCCACTATCCCCCTCTCAACACACCTCACCTGCAAAATGCTGCATCCCTCCTTGTCTTGTATCATCAAATCAGTCTATTTGTATTGAATATCAAACAGATTCACGTAATTTAAAGTGTACATAAAGTTAACACACGCACTATACTACTCACCAAAACCAATCTATGAACTACTGCTGTACCTCGTGAGCGAATCACGCTTCCTTTTTTTAACAACCCCAACCCGCCCGAAGAAACAAACACTAACCTTATCATTTCCGGCATAGGCGCCAGTCGCCTCCTTACCCATTATTCATTAATTCGAAAAACAGGTTTATGATGAAATCTCCATCAACGAATCGCCGGCACTTACGGCGCATTGGTTTATTCCTGATCAGCAACCTCATGGCCGTACTGGCCATGGCCCAGGTTACCATCAGCGGTAAAGTCACCGGGCCCACCGATCAAGCCCTCAACGGTATTTCTGTATCCGTCAAAAACACCACCTATGGTACAGCTACCGATGCCGCCGGCAATTTCAGTTTAACCGCACCCCTCAAACCCGGTAATTACACCTTACAATTTTCAGGCGTAGGATTCAAAGCCGTAGAGCGCACCCTTCAAATTGGCAGCGCCACCACCTACACCCAACAGGTAGCAATGGCAGAAGATGTACTGGGTTTGGATGAAGTGATCGTCACCGGCACCTCCGCAGGCACCACCCGCAAACAGGTAGGTAGCTACATCAGCACCCTCAAAGCCGATGACATCAACAAAGGCGCTACCAGCAATGTACTCGCCGCCTTACAGGGCAAAACAGCCGGCGCACAGATCATTCAAAACTCCGGCGATCCCGCCGGCGGTATTTCTGTAAGACTGCGCGGTATCAGTTCCGTCAACTCCTCCTCCGAGCCTTTGTATATAGTAGATGGTGTCATCGTCAACAATGCCACCAACCGCGTTACCAATACACAAAACACCTATGATGCACCCAACGCATCCACCAACAATACCGGTGGCAACCTCTTTGTCGGCACCGTTGGTCAAAGCCGTATGGCCGACATCAACCCCGCCGATATCGAACGCGTAGAAGTATTGAACGGCGCAGCTGCTGCCGCTATCTATGGTTCAAGAGCCAATGCCGGCGTAGTACAGATCTTTACCAAAAGAGGCAGCACCGGAGCACCCGTCGTAAGTTTCTCCACCGGTCTCCTCGTGAGCAGCTTGCGCAAAAAGCTCGATGTCAACCAGGCCCCCATTAAATTTGGCGGCCCTACCGATGGTCCCGGCGCATTGACACAAGACCTCATCACCGCCGTAGGTGGCGTCCTGCCCACCAATACCACACCCGTCACCCGGTACGACTACCAGGATTATGTTTTCCATACCGCCCTCGGTACCGACAACAATGTATCCGTCAGCGGAGGAAAGGACAAAACAAAATACTATGCTTCCGCTTCTTATTTCTTCAACCAGGGTATCATCAAGAATACCGATTACAAACGCTTCAGCTTCCGCATGAACCTCGATCAGGAACTTACCAAATGGGCCAGCATGAGCGTCGGTTTGAATTACATCAACAGCAACGCCAATGAAAAGCCCGATGGCAATTCATTCTTCTCTCCCATGAACTCCGTCACCATCATTGGTAATTTCCACGACATCTGGAAGCGCGATGCCCTTGGCAACCTACAGGCAGTAGGCGAACGTGGCCGGTTGAATCCCGTATCCGTCATCGAAGATTTCAAACAAAAGCAGGAAACCAACCGCCTCATCGCCAGCGCTGCTATTAAGTTGAGACCGATGAAAGGCCTGACCATCGATTATACCCTGGGCATCGACAACTATGCACAACGCGGCACCACACTCATGCCCCCTTTCACCTACAATGTCAGCACCGCCTTCTTTGGCGGCGGCCCCGATCTGTCTGCATCACTCAACGGGTATGCCAGCGCTGCCAACAACAATTTCTTCCAGATCAACCACGAGTTGAACGGTACCTATCAATTCGATATCAGCGATAATATTACCAGCACCACCCAGGCCGGTTATTCCGTGCAGTATGAAAAGAATGGATACACCCTCTCACATGGCAGAGGCCTGGCGCCCTTCGTGGAAACCGTCAACGCCGCCGCTACTATATTGCCCGGCTCCGATGAACGTACAGAATTCTCCGTGTCCGGTGTGTACCTCCAACAGAATTTCAAGTTTAGCAACCAATTGTTCCTCACAGGCGCCGTTCGTATGGATGGTTCCTCCGTATTCGGAGAAGACCAGCGCAACCAGGTCTACCTGAAAGCAAGTGGCAGCTACCTCTTATCCGAGTCAGATTTCTGGAGCAAACTATCCATTTCAAAATGGTGGAACCTTGCTAAAATAAGAGTCGCCTACGGCGAATCAGGCAACCTGACCGGTATCACCCCTTATGCCCGTTTCAATGGATACAATGCCGTCGCCTTCCTCGGCCGCAGCGCTATCTTCAGCAACAGCCAGTATGTTGATCCCGACATCAAGCCCGAGCGCCAAAAGGAACTGGAGTTTGGTACCGACCTCTCCTTTTTCAACAGCAGGTTAGGCCTCCAGTTCAATTACTATACTAAAAAAGTGAATGACCTCCTCATTAGTCGCGTCATCGCTCCTACCAACGGTTATGCCAGCTACCTCGCCAACCTGGGTTCACTCCGCAACAAAGGTTTCGAAGTAGTGCTTTCCGGCACACCTGTGAAGAACAAAGACTGGCGTTGGGATATAACAGGTATCTACAACCACAACCGCAATGAAGCACTCAAAATAGGACAGGCATTGACCTTGTTGAGCACCAATGCCGGCGCACCAGTTGCCATACTGGAAGGCGAGCCCATTGGCGTATTCTATGGTGCTTTCTTCGCACGCGATGCCAATGGCAACCAGATAAAAAATGCAGGCGGATTGGCCCTGCAGGAAAGAGGTGTACAGAATGGCCCATTGGGTTATACTACCCAGCGTGATGCCAACGGACTGCCTTCAGGCGCCCCGTTACGGAAAGTGGTGGGCGATCCCAATCCCGATTATACCGCTTCCCTCGTCAATGAAGTAAGCTATAAGAAGTTCGGCTTGCGCGTACAGTTTGATGCCGTACAAGGTGTAGATGTATGGAATGCCGATTTCAGAACAAGACAGGGCGTGGGCAATGGTAAAGTCGCCGAGCAGGAAGACTTAGGCCAGATCCCCCGCGGATACATCAACAGCGTATACCAGATCGACGAATGGCGCGTAGATGATGGCTCATTCGTGAAGCTGCGCGAGATCTCATTAAGCTACCGCTTCGGCAAGGTGAAAGTCTTCAGCGACCTCACCGTCAGCGCCAGCGGCCGCAACCTGATCTCCTGGGATGATTACAAAGGATACGATCCCGAAGTAACATCCGGTGGACAAAGTACCGTTTTGCGTGGTATCGATTTCGGAACAGTGCCCATTCCACGCACTTTCAGTATTTCCGTGGCAGCTAAATTCTAATCCTAAAAATTTGATTGTATGAAACTGATCAATATAAAATTATCATCCGCCTTCCTGCTGGCCCTGGTGTTGATACAGATCGTGGGGTGCAAGAAGAACTATACCGATCCTTCCAAAGTCCCACCCGATAATGCGTTGACTTCCGCACGCGGTCTCACCGGCGTGGTCGTAGGTTTGCACAGAGTATACTCCACCAGCCGCGCAAGCTCCCTGTACAACCAGGTAACCACCGATGGGTTTGTAACACGCCAGCTCAACATCATCAACCAGGGTAATACCGCCGAATACCAGTTGTTCCAGGGAGGCACCGCCGTTGATGGTACCAACACCATTCTGGCAGGTTTATGGACAGGTAGCAACAAGCTCATCTTCGATGCCAACAATGTACTGAAGAATGCACCAGCCCTCCCCGATAAAGGCTACGCCAGCGGGCTCATCGCTTACGCCAGTATCTTCAAGGCCCTGGCCCTGGGCAATCTGGCCATGAATTGGGACCATGTACCCGATTCCATTAGCACCATTGGTACCAATGTCACTTTTATTACCGCTGCTGATGCTTATAACAAAGCCATCGGCGTGCTGGACAATGCCCTGTCTGTGATAGCAGCCAATCCCATCAGCGCCCAGTTTGTGGCCAACGTGCCCGCAGGTATCGATATCGTCAATACCATACATGCTTTGAAAGCACGGTATGCATTGAACGCAGGCAACAATGCCCTGGCACTCACCGAGGCCAATGCAGTAAACCTCACAGCAAAGTCAACCTTCAATTTCGACGCCGTTACACTCAATCCCATCTGGGAAACCGCTACCTCTACCAACAACGTGTACCAGCCCATCGATTCCACCATGGGATTGCCGCCTTCCATTGCGCCCAGCCTCACCGATAAACGCGTACCGTTTTATATTGTCGTAGACCCGCCTTCTGCACAACGTTTCAAGATCAAAGGATTCGGCGCCACCTCTACATCCGCCTGGCCCATCTATCTACCCGGCGAGATGACCCTCATCAAAGCAGAAGTGTCCGCACGCCAAAACAGTCTTCCCGACGCCATCGTCTACCTCAACCAGATACTCACCAAAACACCAGCCAACGATCCCTTTGGTGTAGGCGCCGATCAGCCACCTTATGCCGGAGCTGTTACCCAGGCCGCCCTGCTGGAGCAGATATACCGCAACCGGAGTATCGAACTCTACATGTCCGGCTTGCGCCTGCAGGATCAGCGCCGCCTCGAGCGCCCCCTGGCCGAACGCAAACGAAACTATATGCCTTATCCCTTCGTGGAGCGCGATAACAATTCCAATACCCCTCCCGATCCTCCTAATTGATTGTAACCATCATTAGCGAAGCAATCGAATCACAACTCATAGCTTGCAGCCTTGCCCCGACAGAGCGATAGCAAAGCCGGGGTCGCCACTCCCAGGTGGCTGTTCAAAGCTCGCAGCTCGTAGCTCACAGCTCGCAGCTCGCAGCTTTTATAAACCACAGCGGGCCGCTCCTTACCAGGAACGGCCCGCTTCATTTTAACACATGCTTATTATTCTTTACTCAACTACAAAATTGACTCATCAGAACTTCACCACATTCAATTCCCTGTCCACCAGCAACCCGTCCTGTGCCTTCAGATTGAAGTCCACCCTACGTTTTGCTTTCAGCTTAATAACAAACAGATCACTCGTTCCTGCGAGCGGCTCCTGCTCACCCACATTCACAAACGTAGGGTACAAAGCCTTTTTACCATTGTTGTGCAGCCGGTCATTCGTCATGTTCTGCAGCTGTTTGATGTTGCGCGGCACAATACCCGCCAATTCAAAATCCTGCGTGTTATAAGGCAAAGCAAAGCTCAGCGCATTCACCGATTGCAGGTCAATACCCTTTACCGTTATTTCGGCAATCTCGTCTTTATCATACACGCTTTTATCAGCCCTGATCTCCAACCTGCCCCCTAAAGCTGCCATTTTGCCTTCATACTCCCCGCCATCAAGCTTAGTGGCCACAGTAGAAATATCATAAGCGTCTATCAGGTCATTTTTGTTCACATCCCCCTTGCTTACATACCCTTCAAAATCATTGTCCCCCTTTCTTAAGCCCGTATAATTGAAATAAGAAGTGAGGTCATTGTTATCGATCTTATGATCATTGTTGATATCTCCCGGTATAAAACTGGCCGAGCCCGGCACCTTGTACACATACAACTCCCGTCCCGAGCCAAAGGCCCCCACCGCATCAGTTACTGCTATTTTGATATACCGCACCATCGGATGATTGCTGAACACAACTTCCTTCACAGTACCATTCTTCGCCCATTCAAAAGCCTGCGCATCCGACCAGTTCACCTTATCCTCACTGTAAGCAATCGTTCCTTTCAATAAAATGCCATTGCCCCGGTCCCTGGGCAGGTATTGCAGCTTATCCAGCTGGTTTACCGAATTAAGATCAAGCGTGAAGCTAAAGGGCACCGCCTTCGTACTCCATTCCGTATGCCACATACTGCTTTCATCAAAGTCAAACAGGTTCGATATTTCCGTCCCATCCTCCGCCGCCACAGTAGACACTGCGGTGATACCCTTGATGGCAAACTCCAATGGATTCACCTTCGTGCTGCCAGTGAATTGTTTCCACCCGGAAGCCCCCGTCTTGTTCACCGAACGCAGTTTAAAAGCATACGTCGATTCAGGCGCCAGCTCTTCAAACAAAAAGCTTGTATCCTTAATCGTACTGTAAAGTTGACCGTTAAATTCAATTTCATAATAATCCGCATGTACTACCTTGTTCCAGCTGGGCGCTAAACTATAAGCCTGCGCATTCGAATCGATCACCTGTGCACCCACCGGAGCAGCTAAAGCACCAACTGATACCCGAAAACGATCCTTGGGTGCAAAACGGAAACCACTTACCGTAAGTACCACAGCATTTACCGTAATATCAGTTGCCGCCACCTTTACCAGCAACTGTGCATTCTTCTTAATCACTACCTTTTCAAACACACTGCCCTTCGTGGCAAACTGGTTCAGGTTCGGCGCCCCATCATAGTAATAAACATTCTCACCATGTAAAAACTCCTCATACGAGCCGGCCTTCCTTAAGCCAACCTTCTTCCCGCCTGTTACAACACCCACACCCGTTGGTGCCTGCGTTACGTTCACATGAAACTCAGTCATCTTATTCTTTTCAAAACCATCGAAGCTTCCTGTTGTCCGATGCACCGTGATAGTAGCTATACTTCCCCCTGCTGAAGATTCAATCACCGTAGTTGTGCCCTTTCCACTTTTATAAGCCTCCGTCAGTCCGTCGTCATCATATTCAGTAAACGAGGTCTTACCCGCCGGGTACACTTCATAAATGCGCAAGCCCTTATCCATCCCCTTCACCTGGTTATGAGCCTTCGTCATCGGAATGATCGCCCCGTTCTTTACAAACACCGGCAGTTTCCAGATCGGTGCATCAAAATGATTGATGATACGATCTCCTTCATACACATCCCCCGATAAATAATCGATCCATTGTCCCTTGGGTAAATAAATACCGTGGCGGATATCATTACCTGCGCCATCTGCCTTCGTCTCTTTATAAACCGGCGCTACCAGAAACCAGGGTCCGTACAGGTATTCATATTGCGTGGCCTTCCCAAGCGTATAACTATTCGGATATGCTAAAAACAGCGCGCGCATCATCGGCATTCCCGTCAGAGCTTCCCTGGCAATGCTATAAGAATACGGAACCAGCGCAGACTTTAATTTCAGGTACGTACGGTTAATAGAAGTGCCAGGTTCTCCCAATGCCTGCGGGTATTTTTCGTTGGCACCCCATCCGTCCATATTCAGTTGCATCGGCGTAAAAGTCTTCCACTGAAAATCCCGTATGTTCACCGCCGCATTCTTACCCCCAAAAATACCATCCATATCAGAAGTGATATTCGGTTGCCCCGACAACCCCGTTCCCAGGTAAGTAGGAATATGAAACCGTATATATTCCCATACCCCACCCGTCTGATCACCCGTCCAGATCGTGGCATACCGTTGCGTGCCTGCCCATCCGTCCAGCGAAATAATAAACGGGCGCGCATCATTTCCATACTGCGGCATAATATGAGCCGCATCTGCCACACCATTCAGGCCAAACGAATAACCCCGGCCCACCCAGGCCACATCCGTTTTCAACACCCGCACACCGGCTACACCTACCTCCTTCACAATATCCCTTTGCAACAGCGCACTGATGCCATCTTTGGGATGCAGGTCACTCTGTGTCCAAAGCCCGATCTGCACTCCTTGTTCCCGAGCATAGTCCCCAAAGTTTTTCAGGTTAAGGATATTGCTGTCCAGCGTACCCGTTTGTCCATAACCCGCACCATAGCCATCATTGGGCAGTATCCAGCCAAAGGGCATATCATTTGCTTTATAACGGTCAATCACAGCCCGCGCCGAAAATTGATAATTATTCTTTTCTCCGTTCAGCGATTCCTTCGTTCCACCATTGTCTTTCTGACTTTCTTTATACCGCTTGCCATCCTCAAACAATACACCCGTACCCGTACTGTCAACCTTCCAGTAATCCCGGTTATACGCATTCAGCTGTCCTTCATAAAAACCAAACTTGGGTATCAGTACAGGGTTTCCTGTCAGCTGGTAAAAATCATTCAGCAGCGCAACAGCCTTGCTGTCCACCATAAAAAACACATCCAGGTAATCCGTCTCATGCGAAAGATGCACCACCCCTTTTTCTTTCCCCCCGAAATCATATTTACCTTTCTTAAACGTGTACCACATAAATCCATAGCCGTTCGTCGACCAGTAAAAAGGAGTGGGAGAAGCTACCCCGCCATCCGTCCAGCTGTTTTGGTTCTCGATCGCTATACTTTTCCCCTTGTGCGAAAACCGGCCGTTCTGCACACCCCCACCATAAAAATATTCCTGTGCATTTTCTTTCAGCCTGAGCGTTACCTGCTTTTTACTAAACTGCACAGGACTCGTTATTTCAACTACCTTTTTATTTTCTTTGTTAAGGATCCTCATCCCAAACGAAGCCTTATCCAGCTCCACAGTTATTTTCCCGCTGCTGATGCCGGTCTTGTTTCCGCTGTTGCTTATAATCAACATCGACACCGGCTTGCGCGGATTGTCCACCAGCATATTTGCCGCAGGCGTAGCCTGTGGATCACGAAATCCTTTACCCACACTATCATACAACAGCCGGAAAATGTTATCACCATAGAAATCCAGCAACAGGTGTTGCCCGTTCGAATACAGTATTTCCACCGTGGTGCCATTGATCTTTTTCGTGCTGATGAGCTTTGCCGTATCCTGTTGCGGCTCAGTAATGCCTTTTTTGTTTACTTGCCCTACAGCAGCAGGGTGTGCAGTTAGCAGTAATAGCGGTAATAAAATAGCGGGCAGCGGGTTCCGGAAGACATGTTTCATGATCACAGACAGTTGTTGTTAAAAGGCGATTGGGCCATTGGTGTAAAGTTAATTACTTATTCCCCGCCCCTTGTGATCTGCGCCATCGATTGCATGATTATATAGGCGGTAGCGACCGCGTGCTGACCAGCATCATGTCCCTGCCTGACCATCTTCAGCCAAAAGGCTATTCCAACATCCTAGCTTTGGTAAAATGCTCAACAATGAAAACCCTGTTAGTAGCCACCGATTTTTCTGCAGCATCCCACAATGCATTCAATTATAGTCTTCAATTGGCACAGTCCCTCCAGGCAAAGATCGTTTTGTTTACCGCCTTTCAGCCCATTTCCATACCCTCCCCCGAAACAGCCATCGTCATTTCACCTGCCGAACTGAGGCTGTCCGCACAGGCCCATTTACAGCAGCAGTTGCGCACTGCAAGCCTTCCCGTAAAAGTGCCCGTAGAACTTATCTGTGAGGAAGGGGAAGCCGTCACCGCCATCCTGGAAGAAGCCGCTAAGATAAAAGCAGACTTTATAGTGACCGGTATGAAAGAACATGGAAAAGGATTCCGGCAGTTTTTTGGAAGCACCGTCACAGGCCTGGCCAAACACAGTTCGTTCCCGCTGCTGGTCATTCCCGAAAAGGCTGCCTGGAAACAACCGGGCAGGATAGCACTCGCCAATGACATTTCATTAGACACCAGTGCCCATACACTCGATGCACTGACATCCCTGGGTACGTCCTTTCATTCCAAAGTGTATATCCTGCGCATCCTCACCGATCGCCTCACCGGCGTTTTTGAATTGATGCACGGGATCGCCAAACTGAGCACCCTCCAAAGAACCCTCGAAACCGAATATGCCTTTTACAACAGCAAGCACATTACCGAAACCATCCAGTATTTTGTGCACAAACAGCAAATTGACCTCCTGGCCCTCATACCACACCAACACGGATTTATGGAACGCATGTTGCACAAAAGCCAAACAAAATCCATGATCTTCAGAAGCGAAATTCCTTTACTGATCTTACCTGAACTGAAAATGAACTTCGAGCCATCCGCAGATCATGCATCCCGGTTGCCCCAACAAAATAGAGAATAATACACCGCCCTTTTAAGGCTAGTTATACGGGACTCGAACCCGTCCCCTCCCCACAGTAGTGTGGGGAGGGATGACAGGCGGCATGCTGACCAACTAAACTAACGATCAGCTTCCCCCATGAATTGAGTCACAATATTTTTGGAATGTGTAAGCAACGCATGAATCCTTTCCCTGGTCGCTTTCTTCAGGCTTTTTTCCCGGATCAATGCATCCTTCTTTGAAGCCATTTGTTCAACATAAACCAGTTTCCAGGGAGCTAAGTATCGCGTGCTGGAAGTTTCTCCAGCATTATGCTGTAAGAGGCGTTTTAACGGGTCTTCGGAAAAGCCTTTGTAGAAGCTTTCATCAACCTCGCTTTGAATGATATAAACATAGAAGGCCATAAATGCAAAAGGCTCCGAATTTCTTCAGAGCCTTTGCGGACCGGACGGGACTCGAACCCGCGACCTCCGCCGTGACAGGGCGGCATTCTAACCAACTGAACTACCGATCCAATATGTTGTGCGATATAATCGCTTAAAGACTTTGCTTGCGGACCGGTGAGACTCGAACCCGTCCCCACACTGCTGTGGGGATGACAGGGCGGCATTCTAACCAACTGAACTACCGATCCAATATTTTGAGCGATTAACCGCTTAAGAACTTCTTTGCCCCGCAAACTCTTCATAACCAACCCCTTCTACCTACCGTTCTATCGTTTTTGGGATGGCAAAGATAGCAGTTTTTTAATTTCAACCAACAAAAAAAACAGATTTCGGAAACTTTATTTCATTTTTTTTGAACCCAGCCCCCGGAGCCCCATTTCCCATGTTCAAAAGAAACGTATCCAGGCACCCCAATCTGCCCATCAAAACAACGACAATTGCTGGTCATTAGACCGCCGCCTGGGCTTTGAAAGAACAAATGCCGGTGCCACAGGCTCCGCTGGCCTTTTTATCTCAGCCAGCATTTCCCCCGAAGATTGAATATGATACACCGCCGTTTCCTCAAACCTGGAAGCTACCACAATAGAAGTAGTACTCGTATGCTGGTCAAACAGGTCCTTCACCAGCTGCGGATTATTATTATCCTTCGACAAGTGCGCCAGGAACAAGTGACTCATAAAAGAAGGTCTGTGCAGCTTAAACAATTCCAGCGCCTGCATATTCGACAAATGCCCATGCCCTCCCCGTATCCGGTTTTTCAACGACGGCGGATAACGGCCATTCATCAGCATCTCCTCATCATAATTCGTCTCCAGGAAAGCCGCATGACAATGCTGGAAATGATTGATCAAATGCGCACAGGGCTTACCTATATCTGTAAAAACACCTACCCGCACCGTCGAAGACGATACAATGAAACTATGAGGATCAAAAGCATCATGGAATTTGGGAAATGCCGATACCGATATACCGCCGATGCGCACCGCTTCATAAGCCTGGAAGGGAATCACCAGTTCCGGTGCCAGTTGCAACCCGCCATTTTGCAACGTACCCTGCGTAATATAAACCGGTAACCCGTACTTTTTAGCCAGTACAGGAATACCCGCTATATGGTCCGTATGTTCATGCGATACAAAGATCGCCTTTACCTTTCCCATCGATAGTCCCAGCCGGTTCATCCGCTTTTCCGTCTCCCGGCACGATATCCCCGCATCCACAAAAATCGCCTCCTCATCGTTGCCGATGTAGTAGCAATTGCCATTGCTCCCCGAATTCAATGAGGTAATGTATAATGACATATCAGACCGCAAATTATAACTATTCAACGACATCATCATTTCCAGCAACAACTCCAAGGGTGGGTCGCCCTTGAAGGGCGGCTCCCCCGGTCTAAAGGCTGCCTGCCAAATTTCCTCCTCGTCTTCCCTCGCCGCCTCGTTGCCTCGTTGCCTCGTTGCCTCGTTGCCTCCTCACCTTTACCCTCGTATTAAAAAAAACACACTATTTGATTAATGGCAAGCCACTACATAGCCATTTTCCTATATTTAGTTTTTCTTTCATTAAAATCAACCGTTTTCATCATGATTTTTTCATCCAAAAGGCTCATCAGTAGCTGTCTGATAGTTATGGGACTACAGGCTGCTGCGCAAACCACATCCGTGTACGACCAGCACGAAGCATTCGCCCCATTCTTCTATCCCGCCTATGGCGATGAAGTGAGAGCGGCCGATGGCACCCCTGGACCTAAATACTGGCAAAACAAAGCCGATTACAAGATCGAAGCCGCCCTCGACGATGCCAAACACCATGTCGCAGGCAGCGTGCAGATCACCTATACCAACAACAGCCCCCAGTCATTGCCCTTTCTGTGGCTCCAACTGGATCAGAATATTTACAACCTCACATCGAGAGGCGTAGCAGCTACAGCCGTTGGCGGTGGCCGCTGGGCCAACCGCAATGCCTTCGATGGTGGCTATGGCATTAAATCCGTAACCCTCATTGCAAACGGTAAAGAAGTGCCCGTAAAATATGAAGTAATAGATACCCGCATGCAGATCAAACTGCCTGCTGCAGTTAAAAGCAATGGCGGAAGCACACAACTAAAGATCACCTACGAATTTACAGTGCCCGAATACGGAACAGATCGTTTGGGCCGGCTGAATACCAAAAACGGATGGATCTATGAAATAGCACAATGGTTTCCGCGTATGTGCGTATATGATAACGTACAAGGCTGGAACACCCTCCCCTACCTGGGCCAGGGCGAGTTCTATCTCGAGTATGGCGATATCACCTACAACATCACCGCTCCTGCCAATCATATTGTAGTAGGTTCCGGCGAATTGCTCAATCCTGCAGAAGTACTCACTGCAGAACAACTCAAACGTTGGAATGCCGCAAAGAACAGCGACAAGACCGTTCTGCTCCGCTCTGCTGATGAAGTGACCAACCCCGCCACCCGCCCTGCTGCTACCAAAACACTCACCTGGAAATTCAAGTGTATCAATACACGCGACGTGGCCTGGGCCAGCTCTACTTCCTTCGTTTGGGATGCTGCCCGTATGAACCTGCCCGGTGGTAAGAAAGCATTGGCCATGTCCGCTTACCCCGCCGAAGTAGCTCAGGATACAGCCTGGAGCCGCTCTACAGAGTACGTAAAAGGAGCCATTGAATTCTACTCCGATTACCTCTATCCCTACTCCTATCCCATGGCAGTCAACGTGGCTGGTATTGTAGGCGGTATGGAATATCCCGGTATCGTATTCTGCGGCGCCCGCGCAAAGAAAGGCGGCTTATGGGGCGTTACCTCACATGAGTTTGGGCACAACTGGTTTCCTATGATCGTGGGCAGCAACGAAAGAAAATTCCCCTGGATGGATGAAGGTTTCAATACATTCATCAATACCCTGGCCGAAAAGAAATTCAACAATGGTGAGTATGCCGGCAACCGTGCCATGAATGCACGCAACTTTACCGGTACATTCTTCGGAGCCAATTCCGAAAGCATCTCTACCGTACCCGATGTTACCAATCCTGCCAACCTCGGCACCATCGCTTACCGCAAACCTGGCTTTGGATTGCAATTGCTCCGCGAGAACGTATTAGGTCAGGCCCGCTTCGACAGCGCCTTCCGCTATTATGTGCACAAATGGGCATTCAAACATCCCACACCATACGACTTCTTCCATTGCATAGAGAACTATGCCGGTGAAACACTCGACTGGTTCTGGAGAGGCTGGTTCCTCGAAAACTGGAAGATAGACCAGGCCGTACAGGATGTAGCATACATTCAGGAGGATGCCACCAAAGGAAGCATTATCACCATCGCCAACCTCGAAAAGCTACCGATGCCTGTTGTAATTGAAGTAACAGAAGAGAATGGAAAGAAGGATCGTGTAAAATTACCCGTTGAAGTTTGGCAGCATGGAAGCGTTTGGAAATTTGCCTACCAGTCTACTTCAAAGATCAAAAGTGTTACCCTCGATCCCGACAACACTTTACCTGATGTAAACAGCAAGAACAACACCTGGCCCCTGCAAGGTTTTTAAGAAAAACAACGAGCCATAATCAGCGAGCAGTAGGCAATAAGCTGTAAGCACTTTACTCCAATAGATTGAAAAAAGGTTGGGTCTCCCGCAACGGAGACCCAACCTTTTTTATAAATAGCCCCTTACCATTCTTTATCCAATTAAAGCTAAGGTTGCCTGCATTAAATAACCAAAGCAACACCTGGGGAGGAGCTGGCCCGCCAGGCCGCCCGGAGGGATCGGGCCTGGCTTGATTTTTTGGTTCTTTTGCATCAAGGCAAAAGAACGAAGAGCCTTCAAGGCAAAGAAAGTAACAAATGTGTCAAGGACAACATCCTACTTCTTAAAGTACTTACTCATAAACAACAACTGATAACTCACCGAGTTATCCCAGTACTCCCAGTTATGCGCACCCGGGCGCGATATAAAATCGTGCGGGATATTCCTTTCCAGCAGCTTTTCATGCAGGTTCACATTTACCACATAAAAGAAATCACTCGTACCGCAGTCAATGATCAATGCCAATGATTCCCTGGTAAGTAAATGCGTGAGGTTGATCACACTGTTCTTCTCCCATTGCTCAGGACTATCTTTATAACTACCGATACGTTTGGCAATATCCCAGTTCAGTGGAAAAGGCCGCAGGTCTACACCTCCGCTCATACTGCCCGCAGCACCAAATACATCCTGGTGCCGGAAAGCCAGGAACAAAGCCCCATGTCCTCCCATACTGAGTCCCGTAATAGCCCGGCCTGTTCTGTTCTTGATCGTGCTGTAATGATCATCCACCCAGTTTACCAGTTCCTTCGATACATACGTTTCATATTTCCACGTGCTGTCTATCGGACTATCAAAATACCAACTGCTGAAATTACCATCCGGGCACACAATGATCATATTGTACTGATCAGCAGAAGCCGACACCGCTTTTACTTTTTTCACCCAGCCAGCGTAATTATCACTATACCCATGCAGCAGGTATACCACAGGGTAACTTTTACTCTTGTCGTAAGAAGACGGTCTTACCACCACCGCCTTGATATCCTTCTTCATCGACGGACTGAACGTGGTCACCGTATCAACCGTGGCGCCAAAAGCACCAGCCACCACAATGAGCAGGAAACTAACAGATAACACTTTTTTTAATAGCCTGTTTATCGTCATAGGTGCAATACATTTTAAGTGAGCTGTAAATATAAAAATCCTGGGCTAATAAACACATTCAATATCATTGAATTAACCCCCTTTTTAACCAGCCGATCCCACTTCCCTGGCCCTCCTTCACAAAAAAATATTTGCTTACTTCGCCTAATACTCTACATTTGTAGAGCAACATCTAAACATGTAGAGCATGCAACTAACCAAAGCAGAAGAACAGTTAATGGAATATCTCTGGCAATTGGAAAAGGCCTTCCTGAAAGACCTGATCGAAGCTTTCCCCGATCCCAAACCTGCCACCACCACCGTAGTCACCCTGCTCAAAAGAATGCAGGACAAAGGATTTGTTGACCACAAACTCTTCGGCAATTCACGCCAGTACTTTCCATTGGTTAAAAAGGCCGACTATTTTTCAAAACATGTCAATGGTATGATCAGGAATTTCTTCAACGACTCTGCCCTGCAGTTTGCTTCTTTCTTTACGAAGTCCACCAAACTCACCGCAAAGGAACTCGAAGAATTAAGAAAGATCATTGACCAGGAAATCGAAAAAAAGAAGAAATGATTACCTACATCATTAAATCCGCCATCTGCTCCATTTTACTCCTGCTCGTGTACCGCCTGGTCCTGCAGCGTGAAAAAATGTATGCATTCAACAGATTGTATCTTTTATTCAGCATCCTCTTTTCCCTGCTCGTACCCTTCCTCTCCTTCCAGGTAAGCCAGGATGCCCCCGCCTTATTGGAAGATATCTATCTGCCTGCCATCATCCCATTGGAGCCCGAAGCCCAGCCCCACCCGCTGCCATCCATAGCGTCACCAGCGCCGGCAACAAATGACATCTCCCTTTCATTCATTGCCCTTATCATATATGCCCTCATCACCACCATCTTATTAGCCCGTTTCATCCGGAACCTCTACCGCATCCGGCGGGCAATAGTTGGCAACAATACCCTCCATTACCAGCAGGCCCGCCTCATCCTGGTAAATAAAGAAATCCCCGCCCATTCCTTCCTGCAGTATGTCTTTATGAGCAAGGCTGATTATGACCATCCCACTACCCGCGACGCCTTACTCACCCACGAACTATCACACGTGCAACAAAGACATTCCTGGGATATCCTGTTCATAGAACTCCTGCAGATCTTTTACTGGCCCAATCCCTCCCTGATCTTTTATAAAAAAGCCATTCAACTCAACCATGAGCTGCAAGCCGATGATACCGTGATCCAAACCCACGGTGATATCCCCAGCTATCAACACCTGCTGCTCGATAAAATACAGCACCAGCATATCATCCCTCTTACCAGCTCTTTCAATTATTTCATCACCAAAAAAAGATTGACCATGATGACCAAATCCTCCAACCCCACCCGCATCACCTGTATCCAGCTGGCAGTAATGCCCCTGTTCCTCGCAGCTATCTTCTTATTCAGCGGAAGAACCTGGGCCCAGGACAAAAAAACACCCGAAAAGAAATCACAGCCCACAACCTCGCCCGCAAAGAAGCGACAGGACACAGATACAATTATCCCCAAAATAGTGCCGTTCGCTTTGCCCCTCGGTCCCGGTGCCTCACCCGAACAATTAGATGAATTCAAAAACCTCCTCGGCAAGTCTGCCGACAGTAGTGGAAAATCCGTCATTTATAATTTTTCCGCAGAACAAAGAAAGCAGCTGAAGGCCTTATACAGTGCCATGAACGCAGAACAAAGAAAGCAATATCCCATGCTCATGTTCATTAAACCCCGTCCTAAAAAATCACCCACAGCCGCCGATCTCCAAAGATGGAGCGACCCCAAAATGTATGGCGTATGGATTGGTACCAAACGCATTGCTAATACCGAACTGGCCAATTACAAACCCGAAGATTTTGTTTTATTCGACGAAAGCAGGCTGGCCAAAAATGCGGTCAATTATGGTAAACACTACGTTCAGGTAGGTTTATACACCCTGGCACAGTATGATGCCATGTACAAGGATGGCGAAGAGGCCTTATATATATTAAAAAGAGGCAATGCAAGAGCCTATCCCAGATCCAAATAACCCTGCTCATTATCAATAGCTTAGCCTTTTTATTAAGCAACACACAAGAACACGGCCTGCTCTCTGCTTTGGAGACAGGCCTTTTTTGATATCTGGCAGCCCCTTCAAGAAAACATTCGTTAAAAAAGGTCTCAACCCTTAATTTTACAGCTTTATATTTTCTTAAATATGCCGCAAGATAAAAACCGCCAATTTCTCGAATTTGAAAAACCGATCAAAGAGCTGTTTGATGATATTGAAGGACTGAAGCAGAAAGCAGAAAAAAGTAAGATAGACCTGAGCGACCCCATAAAAAAGCTGGAAGAGCGCGTAATTGAAACCCGCCGGGCAATTACCCAGAACCTTACCCCCTGGCAAAAAGTACAGTTAAGCCGCCACCCCGATCGTCCCTATACCCTCAAGTATATAGACAAACTCTTTACCGACTTTGTAGAGCTTTTTGGCGACCGCAACGTACGCGATGACAAAGCCATGGTAGGTGGTTTTGCTTCCCTCGATGGTAAGACCGTCATGGTGATCGGACAGCAAAAAGGGATCAATACCAAAGCCCGCCAGTTACGCAACTTTGGTATGGCCAATCCCGAAGGCTACCGCAAAGCCCTCCGCCTCATGAAACTGGCCGAGAAATTCAATAAACCCGTTATTACTTTAATTGATACCCCCGGTGCCTATCCCGGTCTGGAAGCAGAAGAAAGAGGACAAGGTGAAGCCATTGCCCGCAATATCTACGAAATGATGCGCCTGAAAGTACCAGTCATTTGCGTCGTCATTGGTGAAGGAGCTTCCGGTGGAGCCATGGGTATCGGTGTGGGCGACAGAGTGTTCATGCTCGAAAATACCTGGTATACCGTCATCTCTCCCGAATCCTGCTCCTCCATTCTGTGGCGCAGCTGGGATCAGAAAGAAAAAGCTGCCGAGCAGTTAAAGCTTACCCCCGACTATATGCACCAGTTTGGCCTGATCGATGAGATCATCCCCGAGCCTGTCGGAGGCGCCCATTGGGATTATACAGAAGCTGCCAACCTGTTAAAGCCATACCTCATTAATACCATCAATGAATTGAGCCAGTTCACACCCGAAGAACGCACCCGGAAACGTATTGAGAAGTTTGGTAAAATGGGCTTCTACGACGAAATCTGATCAGTGGCACAATTGAAGTCTTAAGCCCGGATGCTGCTGGTATCAATGAGATGATGATAAGAACAGCTCTGAGCCTTTTTGCTTCACAAAGCACTTTTCAAACAGCAATTTATTAGCCATCCGGCAGTTTCCTTCAGAAAAAATTTGGGCGGAATACTTTTGCTGGTTATTTTTGATACTCATCATGCAATTAATAAAGAACCATACAAAGCAAGTCAAGAAACACTCCATGTACGGGGAAGGTTGAAGACAGTTTGTATGTCTCAAATAGATTAAAGCCTTCCTGTAACCAGGAAGGCTTTTGTTTTGTAGGTGTATTATTCATTCGATCATTAAATTAAAACCAAACAATAGAATGTCGCTCAGGCAAACATTACAAGGCACAGGCGTAGCACTCGTTACCCCTTTCAAAGCTAACTATGAAGTCGATTATGAAGCATTAGGTAAAGTGATCGACTTTGTTATTAAGGGCGGAGTTGAATATGTAGTCACACTGGGAACCACCGGCGAAACACCCACCCTCAGCAAAAAGGAAAAGATAGCCATCGTACAATACACCTACGATAAGGTAGCTGATCGCGTACCTGTAGTAGTAGGCATAGGAGGCAACGATACACAAGAGATCATCAAAGACCTGAGCGAGTTTCCCCTCGATAAAGCCATTGCAGTACTGAGCGCCAGCCCCTATTACAACAAACCATCACAGGAAGGCATCTTTCAACACTATAAAGCACTGGCAGCCGCTTCACCCAAACCGATTTTATTGTACAACGTGCCCGGCAGGACCGGCAGGAATATGACTGCCGCCACTACCCTGCGCCTGGCCAATGAAGTAGCCAACATAGCCGGTATCAAGGAAGCTAGCGGCGATATGGCACAGTGCAGCCTCATATTGCGCGATCGCCCCGAAAACTTCCTGGTAGTAAGTGGAGATGATGCATTAACCTTTGCTCAGGTAGCTACAGGCATGGATGGAGTGATCAGCGTGGCCGCCAACGCATTTCCAAAACTGTTTACCGATATGGTGCGTTTCACACTGAAACAAGACCTTACAACAGCCAAAAAACTCAATGACCAACTGATAGAAGCTTACGACCTGATGTTTGCAGAAAACAACCCGGCAGGCGTAAAAGCATTTTTAACCGAACTGGAATTAATTGAAAACAACTTGCGCCTGCCCATGACACCCTTGGGAAGTGCATTGCATGAACAGGTTAAAGACTATTTGAGGAATTAAATAATTGATGGGTTAGCAAAGGCGTGAAGCACATGATAGAATGGCTTTGCGCCTTTTTCTTTCTTCCGGACTTCCGACTTTCCGTCTTCCCGACTAAGCCTTATACGTCACCCCCTCCAGCGCAAGATCAGTATTCGGAAATACCTCACAGGCTTCATCCTTGAAAACATCCAGTTTATCATACTTGGAGCTGAAATGGCCGATCAGTAAGCGGCCTACATTCGCCTTTTTGGCGATACAGGCAGCCTGTGTAGTAGTAGAATGGAATCGGCTGGCCGCCCTGTCGTTAAGGTCTTTCAGATAAGTAGTTTCGTGGTATAGCATATCTACTCCCTGTACCTTGTCAATTAACTCTTCATCATAGATCGTATCGGCGCTATAAGCGTAAGATTGAGGTTTGGGCGCGGGATCTGTTACCAGTTCATTGCGTATCAGCTCACCCGTCTTCGTTTCATAATCTTCTCCTTGCTTCAGCCGGTCATAAAAGGAAGATGGCACACCGTGCTGAATAGCTTTTTCCGGGTTTACCCGCCGGGGAGCTTTTACCTGGTCAAAGCGGAAACCCCAGCAAGGAATACGGTGCTTCGTAGCAAAACAGGATACCTTAAACCGGTCCGTCTTTACCAGCACCCCTTCCCCTTCCAAAGGATGGAAATGCAGCGGATAGGGCAATACCGTAGCCGCAGCTTTCAATTGCAGATCCAGTATTTCTATTAAGGGAGCAGGGGCAAACAGGTGCAGGTCATTTTCCCGGTGCAACAGCCCCATACTATTGATGAATCCGGGCAGGCCAAAATAATGGTCTCCATGCAAATGCGAAATGAAAATATGGTTGATACGGCCCCAGCGAATGCGGTATTTGGACAACTGTACCTGAGTACCCTCCCCGCAGTCTACCAGGAATAAGTGATCATCCAGCGTCACCAGTTGTGATGTCGGATGCCGGTCGTAAGCCGGTAACGCTGAATTATTTCCCAGTATAGTAACTGCGAGCATTCCGTAAAAAAGGGTTTTAAACTGCGAGTAAGACGGCCACACAGATCAATTTGCTGCTTATGATCGCTAAATTAACTGATTACCATATAATAACGCAAATCAATAACGATCAATTGTCCGCAAAATGCCGGGGAGCAACCTTTTCCATGCCTTTTATCCTAATAGCAACTTACATTCTTCCAGCAGCTTCTCTTTATTGATCGCCACCGTGCCTACTTCTTCACACACCAGGCCGCCCGCAATATTGGCTACTTCTGCCATCAGGTCGATGCTTTTCGTAGCAGTATAGATCAGCGAGGCCACCGCAATAACCGTATCCCCTGCCCCCGATACATCCGCAATATTGCGCAGGTGAGAAGGAATGATCCGGGAAGTTTCGTGGTTGTGGTAAAATACCCCCTTTTCCGATAAGGTGATGAAGGAAATATGATGTTGCAGCTTTTCCTGCAATTGCTGGTGGATATCCGTTAAAGAAGCCATGTTCACATCGTCTACCAGGAGGTTCAGGCCATCCTTCACTTCTTTCATATTGGGCTTAAAGATATCCACCCCGGCGTAAGCGAAGAAGTTCTTGCGTTTGGGATCCACCGTAGTGATCACCCGGTGCTGCTTACAAAGAGCGATCACTTCTTTGATCACCCTTTCCGTAAGCACTCCTTTATTATAGTCCTCCAGCACAATCGCCTGGGGCTTTTCTGTAACGATATAGGCCGCTACCTTCTCCAGCAGGGCTTGCTCCACCTCCGCCGTAAGGTCCTTCGTAGTTTCTGAATCAAGCCGCATCATTTGCTGGTTCCGGCTGATGATACGCACTTTATTCGTGGTGATACGCGCAGAAGTTTGTAACAGGTAATCAGTATTGATATTGAACTCCTTAAACAAGCCTTTCAACCGCTCGCCGTCATCATCCTGCCCCGTTACCGACAAAGCCGCCACTTGCGCGCCCAATGATACCAGGTTCAATGCCACATTTCCTGCCCCGCCAATGCGAAACTCCCTTTTATCCAGCGCCACTACCGGCACCGGAGCTTCCGGTGAAATGCGGTCTACATGCCCCCACCAATAAGTGTCCAGCATCACATCTCCAATAACCCCTACCTTAATACCATTGAACTGAGCAAACAATTTATCAAAATCAATGACACCCATACTGCAACTTTCTTTTAAAAATGGCGCTCTGGTGAGCAGTTGCAAGGTATTGAATTATTGATAAAATCAGTGCTTCCTTGCGCCTCCCGGGGCACTAGGCCTGCCTCTTTTTGTTAGCCACCGCAATATAATACAACGGTATGCCTACCAGTACGATACCCAGTCCAGCACCTGCATACACAGGTTTCATAATGATGAGAAATACGCAGAATGTAAGCGCCAGCAGAATATAAATAGCCGGCAAAACCGGGTAACCAAATGCTTTATAAGGACGCTCAATATCCGGCCTCTTCTTCCGCAATACCGCAATTCCGATAATCGTGAGCGCATAGAACAATACCACCACAAAAGAGATCATATCCAGCAAATCCCCATAACTGCCGCTAAGGCAAAGAATAGAAGCTACGATACATTGCAGCCACAAAGCATATTCAGGAACTGCATTCTTATTGAGCGTTCCTGTTTTCTTGAAGAACAACCCGTCCTTGGCCATCGTATAATACACACGGGCCCCTGCCAGGATAAGACCATTATTACATCCAAAAGTAGAGATCATGATCATTACCGCGATAACGATCGATCCGTTGCTACCGAAAATGGCATTCGAAGCAGCTACCGCCACCCGGTTACCTTCTGGATAAGCAATATCTTTTAAAGGAAGTACATACAGGTACATCAGGTTGGCCGTTACATAGATCACCGTTACGATCAATGTTCCCAGAAACAGGCTTAATCCAATATTCTTCTTGGGATTTTTGATCTCCCCTGCAATGAACGTCACATTGTTCCAGGAATCACTACTGAAGATTGAGCCTACCATGGCAGCTGCGATCGCTCCGATCAACGCTGTTCCGCCAATGGAGAACCAGGGCCCTTCCTTAATAAAATTGCCTTCAGCATCTTTTGGCAGCTGCATAGCATTCAATCCTGTTTGCCAGTTTTCATCCCAAAAGCTATGCTTGGCCAGCAAAAATCCCAATACGATCAGGCCAAATAAGGAAAGCAGCTTTACAGTAGTGAAGACCGTTTGAATGATCTTCCCCCCTTTAATACCCTTAGTATTCGTGTAAGTAAGAAATATGATCAAAGCAATCCCCAGCAACTGCGCTGCAGATATCTTCAGACTACCGATCGAGAAGATGATATTACTCTCTCCCAATTCCGGCACCAGGTAAGCCGTAAAACGGCTGAATGCCACTGCTACCGCAGCAATAGTAGCCGTTTGAATAACTGCAAAAAAACTCCAGCCATACAGGAAACCCGCCAGTGGGTTAAATGCTTCTTTAAGGTACACATATTGACCACCTGCTTTGGGAAACATACCACTCAATTCACCATAGGTTACTGCAGCAGTAATAGTCATAAAGCCCGTAATAAGCCATACCAGGATCAGCCAGCCCGCACTACCCGTATAACGGGTAATGTCCGAACTTACAATAAAGATACCCGAGCCAATCATTGAGCCGGCTACCACCATGGTAGCATCTACTAAACTCAGTGAGGGTTTGAAAGCAGGTTGTGTTTCAGCCATAGCAGTTAAAAATAAGGGTCAAAGTGTTTTAAAATATTACAATCCTGAAGATAAGGAAATCAACTATATACAGACTACAAAAAAACGCAGCTATTGCGTAGCTGCGTTTACCTATTTTACCGAAGTATAATCACTTCTTACTGAATGCCCTGTTTACTTCTTTTTCTTGCTCCCATACTTCTCATTCAGCCCCTGCACCAGGTCGCGGGTTACATCATACAACGAGTCCTTATAATACATAATAAACCCGGGCTCATAAGAGAAGATATAGGCATACCCTTTTTGCTTATTAAATTCAGCAAGGTAGTCCTCAATTTGCTTACGCATCAGCTTAGTCATGTCCATCTGCTGGTTCTGCAGATTGTCCTGCAACTGTGCTTCCCTTGTACGATAATCCTTATCCATCTTGGCCACTTCCCGTTGAGCAGCTTCGCCCTCAGCTTGTGACATCGTAGGGCCTTTCTCCTGTAATTGCTGAATCCTGCGCTGATACTTGGCTTTGATGTCCTGCAATTCTGCATTCGCAGCACTCTCTTTACCCTTTATCTCTTCCAGTGCATCTTTATAAAAAGTATAACTGGACTGCAAAGAGTCAATGTCGAAATAAGCGATCTTAAAATCGTGGTGCCCGTCTGTATTAGCAGCTACGGGTACATTTTTCGATGCTCCTTTAGAAGAAAAATGAAGATAGAAAAGCACACCGGTAAGCGCCAGTGCAATAATGCTTAAAATAGTAGAGATGTTTCTCATTCACGCCTTTTTTGCAAGATAAAGTCTTGCGTTAAAAGAAAATTGTTAAAACTTTTAACACTCCTGTGTTAGTTCAGCAAGTCAACAAGATATACATAAATTTCATTTACACCATAGCATAATTTGCAACTATGTGTGTATGATATTCACATGCGCGATTCCACCAATAAAAAAAGCAGGAAGCTTTCACTTCCTGCTTTAATCTATTTCTTATCGACATAATCCGAGAAATCAGGTTAATCTGTTAGCCCGCGATTATTATTCATCATCATCAAAGCTCATAGCCTCACGCGTAGTTTGCAGCAATTCATACTCTTCCTTGCTACCTACCACCATGTTCTCAAAGTCACGCAAGCCCGTACCAGCCGGAATCGGATGACCTGTGATTACATTCTCTTTCAGACCGAGCATATCATCACTCTTACCCTGGATAGCCGCAGAAGACAACACCTTCGTTGTTTCCTGGAACGAAGCCGCTGATATCCAGCTTTGTGTACCCAGAGAGGCTTTCGTAATACCCAACAGAACCGGGTGAGAAGTGGCCGGATTCGCATCACGGAACTCCACTGGTTTCTTATCGGAACGACGCAGCAATGAATTTTCTTCACGGATCTCACGAAGGCTCGCGATCTGACCAGCACGCAACTTGGTGCTTTCGCCGGGATCAGATACTACCTTCTTATCGAAGATCCAGTCATTCTCTTCATTGAAGTCAAAGCGATCTTCCAGATCTTCCTCCAGGAAGCGTGTATCGCCCGGATCAACAATTTCTACCTTCTTCATCATCTGGCGCACGATCACTTCAATGTGCTTATCATTGATCTTCACACCTTGTAGACGATAAACTTCCTGGATCTCATTCACAACGTACTCCTGTACAGCGAACGGACCTTTAATAGAAAGGATATCACCAGGAGCAACCTGTCCATCAGACAGAGAAGCACCAGCCTTGATAAAGTCACCATCCTGTACCAGGATCTGACGTGTCAAAGGCACCAGGTATTTCTTCACTACACCATCTTTCGCTTCTACCACGATCTCGCGGTTACCACGTTTGATAGCGCCAAAGGATACCACACCATCAATTTCGCACACAATAGCAGGGTTACCCGGGTTACGTGCTTCAAACAATTCAGTTACACGTGGCAGACCTCCCGTGATATCTCGTTGCATACGCAACGTACGAGGGATCTTCACCAGTACCTGTCCTGCGCGCACATCTTCCGCCTGATCTACTATGATGTGTGAACCTACCGGTAGGTTATACAATTTCACTTCCTTACCTTCTACCACCAACGTCGGGATCTTATTCTTATCCTTCGTTTCAATTACCACTTTCTCACGGTGACCAGTTTGCTCATCAGCCTCTTCACGGTAAGTAATACCTTCAATTACATTCTCAAACTTGATCTGACCTGCAATTTCAGCCATTACAACGTTGTTGAACGGATCCCATGTGCAGATGATATCACCTTTCTTCACAGTCTGGCCATCTTTCACAAACAATGTAGCACCATAAGGTACGTTGTTCGTGATCAACAGGCGGTCATTCTTCACATCCATGATACGCAACTCACCAGTACGGCCAATTACGATCTGAATCTTCTCTCCTTCATTATTTTCAGTAGTTACCGTACGCAAACCATCGAATTGTACAGTACCATCAAACTTAGCAACCAATGATGATTCTACAGAAGCAGAACCAGCCACACCACCCACGTGGAAGGTACGAAGTGTCAACTGTGTACCAGGTTCACCGATCGACTGCGCAGCAATGATACCTACAGCATCACCTTTCTGCGTAATATTACCCGTAGCAAGGTTCTTACCGTAACATTTCACACACACACCACGCTTGCTTTCGCAGGTCAGTACAGAACGGATCTCTACCGCTTCAATATTAGCCTCTTCAATTTCTTTACCAATATCCTCAGTGATCACTTCGCCCGCACTTACGATCAGCCTGTCAGCAGCATCAGGACTATACACATTGTGCAATGATGTACGGCCAATGATACGATCATACAGCGGTTCAACGATCTCTTCATTATCTTTCAGTGCACTGATGGCAATACCACGCAGCGTACCACAATCTTCTTCAGTAATAACGACATCCTGGGCCACATCCACAAGACGACGGGTAAGGTAACCGGCATCGGCTGTTTTAAGGGCCGTATCCGCAAGACCTTTACGCGCACCGTGCGTAGAGATGAAGTAATCCAATACGTTCAGACCACCCTTGAAGTTCGAAAGGATCGGGTTTTCGATGATCTCACTTCCGGATGAACCAGACTTTCTGGGTTTAGCCATCAGACCTCTGATACCGCAAAGCTGTTTGATCTGTTGTTTGGAACCACGGGCACCGGAGTCAAGCATCATGTACACAGAGTTAAACCCTTGTTTATGACTGCTCATCTCGCGGATAAGGGTTTCTGTAATACGGGTATCCACACGTGACCAGATATCAACGATCTGGTTGTAACGTTCGTTATTCGTGATAAGACCCATGTTATAGTTATCCCAAACCTCGTCTACTTCTACTTTCGCATTATCAAGCACCTCTTCCTTGATAGAAGGAATGATCAAGTCATTGATGTTGAATGACAGACCACCCTGGAAGGCCGTACGGAAACCAAGCAACTTGATATCATCAAGGAACTTAGCCGTTTTAGGAACGTTGGTGATCTTGATGATATCCCCAATGATCTCACGTAAGCTCTTCTTGGTCAGCAACGCATTGATATAACCTACTTCTTTAGGCACAAACTGGTTGAACAGGATACGACCTACAGTAGTTTCGATCAATTTCTTCACCAGTGTACCGTCGTTTTCACGGACCATTACTTTCACCTTGATATGAGCATGCAGGTCAACGCGTGCTTCATTATAGGCAATGATCACCTCTTCAGCACTGTAAAATGCCTTCCCTTCTCCACGAACAATCTCATCACCAATCGTTCTCTTTCCTTTGGAAATATAATACAGACCGAGTACCATGTCCTGTGAAGGCAGGGTCATCGGAGCACCATTCTGTGGGTTGAGGATGTTGTGTGAAGACAGCATCAGTAACTGCGCTTCCAATACAGCAGCATTGCTGAGAGGAACGTGTACCGCCATCTGGTCACCATCAAAGTCGGCGTTGAACGCAGCACACACCAGCGGGTGCAACTGGATCGCCTTACCTTCGATCAATTTCGGTTGGAAAGCCTGGATAGACAACCGGTGCAGCGTAGGGGCCCGGTTAAGCATCACAGGGTGACCTTTCAATATATTCTCCAGGATATCCCAAACAACAGCTTCCTTACGGTCTACCAGTTTACGGGCAGATTTAACTGTTTTTACGATACCCCTTTCAATCAACTTACGGATGATAAACGGCTTGAACAACTCAGCAGCCATATCCTTAGGCAAACCGCACTCATGCAGTTTCAGCTCAGGACCTACCACGATTACAGAACGACCGGAGTAGTCAACACGTTTACCCAACAGGTTTTGACGGAAACGACCTTGTTTACCTTTCAACACGTCACTCAGTGACTTCAGTGCACGTCCACCCTCTGCTTTAACGGCATTGGATTTACGGCTATTGTCAAACAAGGAGTCAACCGCTTCCTGCAACATACGTTTTTCGTTACGCAGGATCACCTCAGGTGCCTTGATCTCCAACAACCTTTTCAAACGGTTGTTACGGATGATCACCCTACGGTACAGGTCATTCAGATCAGAAGATGCAAAACGACCACCATCCAGCGGAACCAGCGGACGCAATTCCGGAGGAATTACAGGAATGTACTGCATTACCATCCACTCAGGGCGATTGGTGATGCGGCTGTTGGCCTCACGGAATGCTTCTACCACACTCAAACGCTTCAGCGCATCCGCCTTACGTTGTTGTGATGTTTCAGTAGCAGCAGCATTACGCAGAGAGAAGGATAAGCTATCCAGCTCAATACGTTGCAGCATATCATGTACCGCTTCAGCACCCATTTTGGCAATGAACTTCTGGGGATCTTCATCAGGCAGGTATTGATTCTCCTTTGGAAGATTTTCCAGAATTTCCAAGTATTCTTCTTCAGTAAGCAGATCACCCATCTTTAATCCGCGATCTTCACGGATACCAGCCTGGATTACTACAAACCGCTCATAGTAAACAATGGTTTCCAGTTTCTTCGAACTTACGCCCAACAGATAACCGATCTTATTAGGTAAGCTCTTGAAATACCAGATATGAACTACAGGCACCACCAGTTTGATGTGGCCCATACGCTCACGACGAACTTTCTTTTCAGTAACTTCTACACCGCAACGATCGCACACAATACCCTTATAACGGATACGTTTATACTTTCCGCAGGCACACTCATAATCCTTTACAGGTCCGAAAATACGCTCGCAGAACAAACCGTCACGCTCTGGTTTGTAGGTACGATAGTTAATTGTCTCAGGCTTCAGAACCTCACCATAGCTACGCTCCAAAATAGAATCCGGTGAAGCCAAACCGATCGTGATCTTCGAAAAGGTGGCCCTGGGACGATTATCTTTTTTAATAGCCATATTATTATTTAGCTTTTTAGCTGTTAGCCTTTAGCTAGTAGCAAAAGGCAGGAAAAGTTTTATCAAAAGAAGTTGGCCAATAGCTAACTGCTATCAGCCAACAGCTTGAAATATTATTCAAATTTCAGGTCAAGTCCTAAACCTCTCAACTCATGCACCAATACGTTGAATGACTCAGGTATACCGGCTCTTGGAATGTTATCACCCTTCACAATGGCCTCATAAGTCTTCGCACGACCGATGATGTCATCTGATTTAATGGTGAGCAACTCCTGCAGGATGTTGGAGGCGCCATAGGCTTCCAGTGCCCACACTTCCATTTCACCGAAACGCTGACCACCGAACTGTGCCTTACCACCCAACGGTTGTTGCGTGATCAAGCTGTATGGTCCGATAGAACGTGCGTGCATCTTATCATCCACCATGTGGTGCAGTTTGATCATATAGATCACACCCACCGTAGCACGTTGGTGGAAACGCTCCCCTGTTTCACCGTCATACAGGTAAGTATGACCAAAGCTTGGCAGGTTTGCTTTATCAATATGCTGAGCGATTTCTTCTACTGTAGCACCATCAAAGATCGGCGTAGCGAACTTCACACCCAGTTTCTGACCAGCCCAACCCAGTACAGTCTCATAGATCTGTCCAAGGTTCATACGGGAAGGTACACCAAGTGGGTTCAGTACGATATCCACTGGCTCACCATCAGAAAGGAATGGCATGTCTTCTGCACGAACGATCTTCGCAACGATACCTTTATTACCGTGACGGCCGGCCATCTTATCACCCACTTTCAGCTTACGCTTAACAGCGAGGTATACTTTAGCCAGTTTCAATACACCGGCAGGTAACTCGTCACCGATAGAGATGTTGAACTTCTCTCTCTTATAACGACCCAGTTCTTCGTTGTACTTGATGTTGTAGTTGTGCAGCAGGATGTTGATATTGTCATCGATCGCAGCATCACCAGTCCAACCCAGCGGGTTTACATTCTGGTAATCGATAGAAGACAAATTCTTCGGATTGAATTTGGCACCCTTACCGATCTGTACTTCACCAAAGTTGTTGTTTACACCCGCAGAAGGCTTGTCCTTCAGCAGTGTTTGCAGCTTATTCAGCAACAAATCCTTCAGTTCTTCTACATTCTTCTCGTGTACCTTTTCCAGTTTTTCCAGAGCTGCCTTCTCACGGATCTTAGCGTTCTTATCTTTCTTGGCGCGTTGGAACAACTTCTTACCGATCACCACACCTTCCACACCGTTTGGTGCTTTCAGCGAAGCATCCTTGGCGTCGCCAGCCTTGTCACCGAAGATCGCCCTTAACAGCTTTTCTTCAGGAGTAGGATCGCTTTCACCTTTAGGAGTGATCTTACCGATCAGGATATCACCTTCTTTAATAGCAGCACCCAGGCGGATGATACCATTTTCATCGAGGTCTTTTGTAGCCTCTTCAGAAACGTTGGGGATATCTGGTGTCAGTTCTTCTTCACCCAGCTTCGTATCACGTACTTCCAGTTCATATTCAGAAATATGGATAGAAGTAAACAGATCCTCGCGGGCTACTTTTTCATTGATAACGATGGCATCCTCAAAGTTGTAACCCTTCCATGGCATGAACGCCACACGCAGGTTACGACCCAGGGCCAGTTCACCAGCCTGTACAGCGTATCCTTCTGTAAGGAAGTCGCCTTTCTTCATACGCTGGCCTTTCTTAACAGCCGGCTTATGGTTGATACAGGTTTCCTGGTTCGTTTTAATGAACTTGGTCAGTTTATAAATTCTCAGATCATCTTCAAAGCTTACCAAACGGTCGCCTTCAGTACGATCATAACGAACATGAATTTCACTACCGTCAACATACTCAACCACACCTTCGCCTTCAGACAGGATCTGAACCCTTGCATCACGGGCAGCTTTACCTTCCAGACCTGTACCCACGATCGGGTTTTCAGGACGGATCAACGGTACAGCCTGACGTTGCATGTTCGATCCCATCAACGCACGGTTGGCATCATCATGCTCAAGGAACGGAATCAGCGAAGCACTCAATCCCACAATTTGGTTGGGCGCTACGTCCATGAATTCCACTTCCGCTTTCTCCAGGATTGGGAAGTCACCTGTTTGACGGGAAGCAATTCTATCTTCAACGAAGTTGCCTTTCTCATCCAATGGCGCACTCGCCTGGGCGATCTTGGCATTATCTTCTTCTTCTGCACTAAGGAATGTCAGCTTTTTCTGATCTACTTTACCGCTATCCACTTTGTGGTACGGTGTTTCGATAAAGCCCATTTCGTTGATCTTCGCGTGTACACAAAGCGTAGAGATCAAACCGATGTTTGGACCTTCCGGTGTTTCGATGGTACACAAACGGCCGTAGTGGCTATAGTGTACGTCTCGAACCTCAAAGCCTGCACGCTCACGGCTCAAACCACCTGGCCCGAGCGCGGAGATACGACGTTTGTGCGTGATCTCACTCAGCGGGTTTGTCTGATCCAGGAACTGAGACAATTGAGAAGTACCAAAGAAAGAGTTGATTACAGAAGACAATGTTCTGGCATTGATCAGGTCGACCGGAGTAAATACTTCATTGTCACGTACGTTCATACGCTCGCGGATGGTACGGGCCATACGGGCCAAACCAACACCGAACTGAGCATACAACTGCTCACCCACCGTACGTACACGACGATTGCTCAGGTGATCAATATCATCAATTTCCGCTTTACCATTCGTAAGGCGTACCAGGTACTTGATGATCTCGATAATATCTTCCTTGGTCAATGTTTTTTGCTCCAGCGGCTGGTTCAGATTCAGTTTGCGGTTGATCTTATAACGACCAACTTCTCCCAGATCGTAACGCTTGTCACTGAAGAACAATTTATCGATGATACCGCGGGCGGTTTCATCATCTGGAGCATCAGCACCACGCAACTGGCGATAGATATGTTGCACCGCTTCCAGCTCACTGTTCGAAGTATCTTTGTTCAATGTGTTGTAGATGATCGCAAAATCACCACCCACATCTTCTTTTTGTACGAATACACTCTTCACATCCATTTCAGAGATCATGTCGATGGCTTCTTCATCCAGCACCGTATCACGTTCCAGCACCACCTCATTACGCTCAATGGATACTACTTCACCGGTATCCTCATCCACAAAGTCCTCTACCCAGGTTCTCAAAACGCGGGCAGCCAGGCGTTTGCCCAGGTACTTTTGTAAAGATTTGGTATCACCGTTTACCTCGTCGGCCATACCGAAGAGTTCCAGGATATCCTTATCAGTCTCATAACCGATAGAACGCAACAGGGTTGTTACCGGGAATTTCTTCTTACGGTCGATGTAAGCATACATCACATTATTGATATCCGTAGCAAACTCCATCCAGGCTCCCTTGAAAGGAATTACCCGGGCAGAATAGATCTTGGTACCGTTGGGGTGGATCGACTGTCCGAAGAATACACCGGGTGAACGGTGCAACTGCGATACAACCACACGCTCAGCACCGTTGATCACGAAAGTACCACGGGGAGTCATGTAAGGAATGTTTCCTAAGAATACATCCTGTACAATTGTTTGGAAATCAACGTGTTCCTCGTCGTTACAGCTCAAACGCAATTTCGCTTTCAGCGGTACAGCGTAAGTCAATCCACGCTCCATACACTCTTCGATCGTGTAACGGGGCGGGTCAATAAAATAATCCAGAAACTCCAGCACGAAGATGTTACGCGTATCGGTGATAGGAAAATTCTCCTTAAACACCTTGAATAACCCTTCGATGTTACGCTTGTCCGGAGTAGTCTCTAACTGGAAAAATTCTTTGAAAGATTGAATCTGTACTTCGAGTAGGTCAGGAGCTTCTGATAAATTTTTAATCTTACCGAAGTTGATCCTGCTTTGCAATTTTGTTGAAGACATATTGATTAAAACCGGTTTTTTAGTTGTTCGAACGTTCAAAAATTCATCAAAAATCGTCTATACACAAAAAAATCACAGGAGAACAATTAAGTTCTCTGTGCATTCAAAATGAAGTAGTTATGTAAATTTGGCCATGTAATAACGTACCCCAGCTAATTAGCATTGTGAAAAATGGACGGCAAAGGTAATGAAAAACCTCAACATTTCACAAAATTTGTTCCAATATTAGCACCGGACAGATTGGGGGCAACAATGCCGGCTCCGGTTACCTCGCCGAACGAATAAACTGCAACAACTAATAAAACACTTTATTCAGCCAAAGGTTCAAAACCCGGGAGGCTTAAAAGTACAAAATTTTAAAACACAAACAGATACGCCTTACCAGAAAAATTTGCACCCATCCCCTACCAGCGATATTCTACCCTTCTCCACACAAAAATTCCAAATCTCCAAACAGACAACCAGCCAACCAATAATCAGCAAATAATCAATATTCAGTAATCAATAATCACGTAGTCCCCCGGATCACCAGTTTGGCCGGCAATTGTACCTTATTCTTTTTAGTAGGCTTCGTCTTACCCAGTTGCGACATGAGCAGGTTAATCGCCGTTTTGGCAATCTCTTCCACCGGCTGCTCAATGATCGTGATCCCGGGCGGAAACAACCTGAATACATCATGATCATCAAAACTCAGCATCGCAACATCCTTTGGAATACCCATGCTCAGCTGCTGCAAACTTTCTATGCCCAGCAATCCCAGGTAGTTCGTCGCAAAAAAGAGCGCATCCAGATCAGGATTACTTTTAATAAAAGCTGATATCTGGCTGATAGCATCTGCTTTCGTGATCTTATACCCCAGCGAAAGAATATGCTTTTTATTAACAGGCACTTTGGCCGTTTTTAAGCTTTCGATATACCCCTGCAGGCGCTCTTTGATCTGGATCAATTGCAGGTCAACCGTGATAAATCCGATCTTCCTGTATCCGCGACTGATCAAATGTTTCATGCCCTTGGCTACCCCCGCATAATTATCTACCAGCACATGAGGCACATCCATATCCGGGATATAACTATCCAGCAAAACCACCGGCTTTTTATGATCGATCAGCTGTTCAATATCCTCCTCCATTCCGATGGCCGGCGTAATGATATAGCCATCCACCTGCTGTTGAGACAACATCTTGATAAGCTCCTGGCCTTTTTTTCCATCATTCTCCGTAGCGCAATACACCACTTTATAGCCGTATTGTTCCGCCTCCTCTTCAATCACTTTGGCCAGCGCAGCAAAAAAGTTACCCGAAATGCTCTCCACTACCAGGCCCAACATCTGAGATTTACCCGTTCTTAGCCTCACTGCTACCTGGTTGGGATGATACCCCTCCCTTTTGGCAATGGTCACAATTTTCTTGGCCAGCTCATCACTGATCCGCATTTCCCTGGCTTTACCATTAAGGACAAATGATACGGTCGACGGAGAAGCTCCCGTCAGTTTAGCGATATCTTTGAGCGATACACGTTTCATAATGTTGGCAGTAGTTTTTTTAGGGGCTCATGCCTGTATTTGCTGATACACAGGCACTATTGGGCAAACTTGTAAAACGTAATGGCAAGAATCCGTAGCTCTTCAAATTTAAGGGTTCCCGTTCAACAGGGGGAAATTTTTTAGAAAAGCGCGCATGATCCTCCCTTAAATCGGAGCATGAGGCCGTTTTCTTTCGTATATTTAGAATGCTTAATAAAAGCATCTGGTCTGGCCCTTGCCGCTGCCCACAAGCCGTCAAGCTGAAATTTCATCAGGCCAAACATCCCCTCCAACGGGGCATTTCGACAACTTCGGGCAGCCCTGCCTAATTACCTCATAACGAGGCTTTAGCGACCCTTTAGCGACGTTTTAGCGACGTTATAGCGACCTTATAGCGATATACCTCCGTAAATCATTCATATTGTAGCCGTTGTACAGCCGTGTATCCTCCCACCGGGCCCGGCGATCCTCTCACCTCAGGAAATGAAAGATGCCACGCTCAACCAATTATTCATCGGTTCAACGTGGCATCTTACAAAACTATCCTTGATATCGTCCGTGTCTTTCAGTCTGCCCGACTCTCGACTCCCTACTCCAGACTCCAGACTCCTTAACTTACTTCTTCTTCGGCTTCTCCCCCATCACAAAAACCAGCTTCCCGCCGCTGGTAATATCACCGTGCGTGAGGTACAGCCGGTTTAGCGGCTGGCCATTGAGGATCATCTTTTGCACATACACGTTCTTATCACTTTGGTTTTGCGCCTCAATAACAAAGGTTTTACCATTCTCCAGTTGCAGTGTAGCACCGTCTACAGCAGGGCTGCCAATGGCGTATTGGTCCGATCCGGGAGCCACCGGGTAAAAACCCAATGCTGTGAAAATATACCATGCACTCATTTGCCCGCAATCATCATTCCCACCCAACCCGTCGGGCGTGGGCTTAAATTGCTTTTTCAGGATCATCCGCACACGCTCCTGCGTTTTCCAGGGCTGGTCCGTCCAGTTGTATAAATAAGGTACATGGTGCGAAGGTTCGTTGCCATGCACATAGTTGCCAATAATACCATCACGCGTAATATCCTCCGTTTCCGCAAAATATTTATCCGGCAGGTGCATTGTGAACAAAGAATCCAGGTGCGCCACAAAACGTTTCTTGCCCCCCATCATCTCGATCAGCTGCTCCGGCTCATGCGGTACATACAAACTATAATTCCAGGCATTGCCTTCAATGAATCCCTGGTTGTGTGTGCTCAACACATCAAACTCCTTCCGGAAACTGCCATCATTCAACCTGGGACGCATATAACCAATCGAAGCATCATATACGTTCTTAAAGTTTTGCGCCCGTTTACTGAACTCATCATAGATATCCATTCTGCCCAGTTTTTTAGCCATCTGCGCTATACTCCAGTCATCATAAGCATACTCCAGCGTTTTGGACACAGAAGAACCATTTTTATCTTCCGGCACATACCCCATAGCCATATAATAACTAAGCCCATCATAAGTACCATGCCGCGCTGTAGTTACACAGGCATCCAGTGCTTTATTCGCATCAAAAGGCGCATTTCCTTTTATAACCGCATCAGCAATCAGCGATACACTGTGATAACCGATCATGCACCAGTTCTCGTTGGCATAATGGCTCCACACCGGCAACATATGTTGCGCACTTTGGTCATAATGCGCCAGCATCGATTTGATCATATCAGCATTCCTGGCTGGCTGCACAAGATTGAAGAAAGGATGCAATGCCCGGTAAGTATCCCACAAAGAGAAGATCGTATAGTTCGTAAAATCCTTTGTCTTATGGATGTTCTGATCCAACCCGCGGTAGGAACCATCTACATCCATATACGTAATCGGCGTCAGGAAAGCATGATACATCGAGGTATAGAAATTCTCCTTGTCATCCTTGCTCTTCGACTGAATCGTGATCTTACTCAGTTCCTTATTCCAGGCTTGCTGAGCCTGCTGTTTTACCTGGTCAAAGTCCCAGCCCGGTGCTTCTGCACGGAGATTCAGCAAAGCTCCTTCTGTACTCACAGATGACAAGGCAAATTTTATCTTGATCTTCTCTCCTGCTGTAGTTTTGAAATCAAAATAAGCCCGCAATTGCTTGCCGGCCATTTCCGGGAAATTCTTCGTTTGATCAAACTTGCGCCAGAATCCCTGGTACACCTGCCGTTTGGAGAAATTCTTATTACCGTATTGATAGAAAGGTTTTGAAAAGGTCATGGCAAAATATACCGTCCTCGTTCTGCCCCAGCCATTGGTCTGGCGATAGCCCGTGATCAGCGTATCGTTTTCCACCCGCAAAAATGTCCATACATTCTTATCCTCATAATTGTAAATGCCCGACATCAGGTCCAATACAATATGCGACTGATCCGATTGCGGAAAAGTATACTGGTGAAAACCCACCCGGTTCGTAGCCGTAAGCTCCGCCAGGATATTGTAATCGTCCAGCTTCACTTTATAATAACCCGCTTCCGCTAATTCATTGTCATGAGAATAAGCAGAGCGGAATCCACTGCGTGGCTCGTTGGCAGTACCAGGATTCAGCTTCAGTTCACCTACCGTAGGCATGATCAGGAAATCACCCAGATCAGAATGCCCCGTACCACTGAAATGCGTATGACTAAATCCTACAATCGTTTTATCCTCATATTGATACCCCGCACAGTACTTATAAACATCCCCATTGTATTTTCCATTCATCTCATAGGGTATCGTATCCGTATCCGGACTCAGCTGTACCATCCCAAAAGGTACCGTAGCACCCGGATACGTATGCCCCATCCGCTGCGTGCCGATGATCGGCTTTACATAAGGTACCAGGTTTTCAGAAGATGTCTGCGCTGCACACCAGGCAGGTATGCTCAACAGGCCGCACAACAATAGATTTCTCATTCTTTCTTTTGATTTAAAAACATTCTACTGATTACCCCGGCAGAAGTCTCCTCCCGTCGGAATCATAATTTGCGGAGCAGCGATCCGGTAAAGCCAAACCACTGCATCCGCAAATAATTATTTTAAATAACAGGGTTCCTGGCATATTCACCCCACAATTCATCCAGCGTTTTACCAGTCAACTCTTTCCAGATATCTGCCTTGTACGTTTTAGTACGCATGGCATTGTCCAGCTTATCCACCAGCTTTTTATTGTAATTTTTCTCCGTCCATACCAGGAAGCGCGCAGTGATCCGGTAAGCTTTTGTATAATGATGAGTCGTGTCAAATTTGGGTAAAGACCATTTGCCGGCCTCATTGTTCACCCCAAATACATAGCGCACATAATCCGCAATTCCTTCTGTAAGCCATCCCGGACCTGCACCACCTGGGTAAGATTGTACAATATGCATCGCTTCATGCGTCACTACATCAAGATCCTCCGGATGGTCCGTCATCCATTTTGGATTCACCCTTATGATACCGCCGCCGGCAGCAGCTACGCCTTTATAACCCGGATCAATGATGAAAGTCACCATCTTCATCGTCTTCTTATTAAAGCGCTTTGCTTCTTTGGGATAAACTTTGAAATAAGTATCGATCATCCGTTGTCTGGTTACCGCGCTAAAGCCAGAATCTTTATTGATAAAAAGGATCGTGTATCCTTTCTTTTTGATAGAGTCTTTCGAAACGATGCCTTCCGTGCCAATGCGGTTCCAGTCGCCTTGCGCAAAGGAAGACACAGTTGCAAAACATAACGCAAGGAATAGGGGTGTTTTCATCCGTGTATTTTTAGATTGTAAGTGTTATTTATTGGCCTCCGTTGAGAAAGAATAAGGGAACGCATCTGGTGTAGTGCCCCTTGTTTTACTGGGTGTGCTGCCCATATTGAAATCCAATGTACCTCCTTTGAAAAGATCAAAGTGATCAACCCAGTTCTTGGAATAAACAACTCCGTTTCTCTTCACCTGTTGCACATATTTATTCGCATCACTATTGGCCGGTGCATTGATCGTCAGCTTCTTTCCATTGTCAAATGTCAGCGTCATCTTTTTGAACAAAGGCGTTCCCAACACATACTGTGTAGTACCAGGACATACAGGATAAAAGCCCATAGCAGAAAATACATACCAGGCAGAAGTTTGTCCATTGTCCTCATCACCACAATAACCATCAGGAGTAGCTTTGTACAACTGTTCCATTACCCGGCGCACCCAATATTGTGTTTTCCAGGGTTCGCCACCATAGTTATACAGGTAGATCATATGTTGGATGGGCTGATTACCATGTGCATACTGTCCCATGTTCATGATCTGCATCTCCCTGATCTCATGGATCACTCCACCATAGTAACTTTCATCAAATACAGGAGGCATATTGAACACAGAATCCAGCATCGCCACAAAAGTTTTGTTACCACCCATCAGCTTCTTCAATCCTTCAATATCATGAAACACACTCCAGCTATAATGCCAGCTGTTGCCTTCCGTAAAGGCATCACCCCATTTGAATGGATTAAAGGGAGATTGGAATTTTCCGTCCTGGTTCTTTCCACGCATCAACTTTGTTTCAGGGTCAAAGAGGTTACGGTAATTCTGACTGCGTTTCAAATACAGGTCAGTTTCTTCTTTAGGACGGCCCAGAGCTTTTCCCAACTGCCAGATCGTAAAGTCATCATAAGCATATTCCAGCGTACGGGCAGCATTTTCATTGATCTTTACATCGTAAGGCACATAGCCCAGCTCATTGTAATACTTTACCCCTGCGCGTCCCACAGCCGTCATAGGCCCTTCATTGTTGGCCCCATGAACCAGGGCTTCATACAATTTATTGATATCGTAACCACGCATTCCTTTGATATAAGCATCAGCAACTACAGAGGCTGAGTTGTTACCCACCATCACACTCCGGAAACCCGGGCTGCTCCATTCTGGCAAAAAGCCCCCTTCTTTATAATCATTGAGCAAGCCTTCCTGCATTTCCTTGTTGATCGAAGGATACATAAAATTGAGGAAAGGAAACAGCGCACGGAAAGTATCCCAAAAGCCTGTGCCGGCAAACATGTATCCGGGCACCACTTCTCCATTGTAAGGGCTGTAGTGAACAATCTTACCGGTAGCATCCAGTTCATAATGCTTTTGTGGGAATTGCAGCATACGGTACAGGCAGGAGTAGAATGTCCTGGTCTGGTCTACCGTGCCACCTTCTACCAGTATGCGGTTCAGTTGCTTATTCCAGGCCGCCTTAGCTTTTTGTTTCGTCACTTCAAAAGCATCACTGCCTATTTCGCGTTTCAGCGAAATATCAGCCTGTTCGTAGCTAATGAAAGAAGAAGCTACCCGGAGGTTTACCTTCTCCCCTCTGGTGGTTTTAAAACCGATCACAGCACCTGCGTGCTTTCCTGCAGACTCTGTTACATCTTTAGTCAGCGCACTGTCTTTCCAGCCATAGGAAACTGTGAAAGGCTTATCAATATAGATAACAAAATAGTTCTTGAAATTGGCAGGCACACCACCGCTGTTGCGGGTAGTATATCCGATGATCTTATTCTCACCGGGGATCACCTTTACATAAGAACCCCTGTCGAGCGCATCAACCACTACGAAAGAACTATCGTTCTGGGGAAAAGTAAAGCGGAATTGAGCAGCGCGTTCAGTTGGAGCTATTTCTGTAGTGATGTCCCAATCGGCCAGGTATACACTATAATAATAAGGCTTGGCCGTCTCAGCCTTGTGAGAGAACCAGCTGGCCCGGTCATCCTGTTTAAATTTAGCGTGTCCGGTGAGCGGCATGATGGCAAACTGGCCATAATCGTTCATCCAGGGAGAAGGTTGGTGCGTTTGCTTAAAGCCACGGATCTTGTCAGAGCTGTAAGTATACGCCCAGCCATTGCCCATATTGCCTGTTTGCGGCATCCAGAAGTTCATACCCCAGGGAACAGCAATAGCCGGATAAGTATTACCATTGGAGAGGCTTCCTTTTGAATCAGTACCCATCAACGGGTTGATCCATTCTACGGGATCAGAAACAGTCGTTACCAGCTGCGCATTCAGCGTGTTGATGCAGGCCAGCGCGATAACCAATTGAGTAATCTTTTTCATGATTGAAGATATAAGAAAAATAGTTTAAGGATCGATACAGTCAATTTCACCTCCTAAATTAGGCAGCTAAACCGTTTTTGCAAAATATTTTATGGGTTGGGAGCCATTAAAATACAATACCCGGGCCCTTTTACAGGCCCGGGTATGCAAAAAAAATGATGCTGGTCTTAATGAATGTACGGATTGTCCTCTATCTAATATGCTTAATAACCATGTTATTGCGCGTAACCGTCATTTTGCTGAAGATTGGCATTCAGAATGCGCTGACGGTTAGGAATAGGGAACAACTCCTTGTTTTTATCATTTGTCGGAGTGTGATCCCACCAGGTACCGGAAACAAATTTACCAAAACGGATCAGGTCCTGACGGCGCCAGCCTTCCCAAAGGAATTCACGACCACGCTCTGCCAGCAGTTCATCCAATGTCAAAGTTGTGGTAGTATAAGCTTCAGTAGTCCAGTCAGCCGTAGAAAATGCCCGCTTCTTACACTCATTGATCAGGTCAACTGCTTCCTGCGTAGCTACACCATTATTTTTGCGGATTAGCGCTTCTGCCTTGGCAAAATAGATCCAGGTAAGGCGATAAATAGCCCAGTCCGTGCTCATATAGTCTGCATCCGCCTGACGGCCGGGTTTGTACTTGTTGAAACGCAGACCGCTATTCTCTTCTCCCTGTGTCATGTCAGACACAGTCCTTCCTTTACTTACCTGCTGTATGCTGTCTACAAATTTCAATGGTTGATTGAGGTATTCATAACCTCCAAGAACAGGCTTCGTAGGATCCGTCAGGAAAAACTGAGGACCGGCCAATATCCATTCTTTCTTACGGAGGTCATTGTCTTTAAAAGTAGCATATACACCTGGCACCATTACCACACCATCGTTGCCATTATGCGTTCCATCATAGATATCTTTTTGGCTGAAGTGGTAGAAATCACCTGTCCATTGGGGCTTCCAGCCATTACCCTTCTTGAAATCATAAGCAATAGACATGATGATCTCTTTAGAAAGATGGTTGGTAGGCTTGTACGTATCAGTAATATTAGGATCAAGTGCCATAGCACCATTCTGACCACCAGCCGTGTTATTGATCAAAGCATTGCAGGCAGTGATACAATCATCCCAACGTGGCGCACCTGCCCATTTTTGAGCATTGAGGTATAATTCTACCAGCATGGCATAGGCAGCTGCTTTGGAAGCGCGGCCCAGCATGGCAGGAGACAGGTTCGGGATCTTATCAATATTATCCTTGATCTCCTTTTCGATAAAAGCAAAAACTTCCGGGCTTTTCTTCGTGGCCGGGCTGGCATCACCAACTTTGATTGGAGTGGGGATATTGCCGTACAGGTCTAGCAAGCGGATAAAATGCAAGGCACGCAGCATTTTAAGTTCTACTATATACGCGTCCTTTTCCTCCTGCGTAATACCCATGGATGCAATACTTCTCTTTTCCAGGTTCTCGATAGGGTCTGTACATAAACCAAGTCCCCACCACATTAAACGCCAGGGTCCCCAGATCTCCTCACCATCATTGGTCCAGGAGTGGTAATGATCCCTTATCCATTGACCACCATCCTGACCGTGCTGCCCCTTAATGGGCCATGCCAGTTGATCAGCTGATAGTTCACTCAGGCGCCACCAACCATTCTGCCCGGGTGTAAGCCAGGCATTGGCATGCGTATAAGGCCTGAGGAGGGCAGTTAATACTTCTGTTTTATTATTGAAATAGTTATCAGTAATATATTCACTGTACACATTTTCATCAAGCTTGGTACAGGAATTCATCGTTGCCAGCGGCAGTACGAGGAGCGTGTATTTTAATATTTTATTAAGCGACTTCATTTGGAAACATTTTTAATTACTACCGGAATTAGAAACCAATATTTACACCCACCAGGAAAGACCTTGTGCTGGGGTAAGGGCCACGACCGTCCATACCGGGTGCAGTACCAGTATCATTTATCAGGTCGAGGTCATTTCCACTATAGTTGGTAATAGTAGCCAGATTAGACCCTGATACATACAAACGGAGGTTACGGATATAGCTGGTCTTTAACTTGAAATTATAAGCCAGTGTAATTTCATCCAGCTTCAGGTAGCTTCCGTTTTCAAGATAATAATCAGAATACTGGTAAGTTCTGTTGCCTGGTTTGCCATTCAACTGGTCATGCTTGCCAAATGTGCTTTTCAGCAGGTTGGTAGGCGTAGACTTATTGGCGTAGGCCATATCCAGCAAGTTCAGTACCTGGTAATCAAATTTGCCTCTGAAGAACAAACGGAGATCAAAACCTTTATAACGGAATCTGTTGGTGAAAGACGCATAATACTTAGGAATACCGTTGCCCAAAACGGCCAGATCGGTAGCATTGGGATCATTGGAAGTATTGATCTGATCGAAAGTAACTTTCGTCTTGCCGTCTCTCTTATAGAAAAGCCATTGACCATTGTCATCAAATCCTGCAAAGCGTTTTCCATAAAAATTGCCCAGCTCTCCGCCTGCTTCCGTACGGATAGCATTTCCAAGTGCACCAAATCCGCCAATGTCACCAAACGTTTTCACGTTGGCTTTGTACACTTCATTAGAGAAGGAAACCATTTTGGTTTTCTGTGTGCTGGCCGCTACATCTACATCCCAGGAGAAATCACGCTCTTTAAATATCTCAGCGCTAAGGGTCAACTCAATACCCTTATTTTCCATAGTACCTACGTTGGTGTAGATAGTAGGCGCCACACCTGCTGGTAATTGAGCATCATAAGTATCCAACAGGTCCTCAATACGGCGCTGATAAAACTCAAGTGAACCGGTGATCCTGTTCTTCAGTACACCAAAGTCCAGACCAATATTCCATTCTTTCTTGGTTTCCCACCTTAAATTAGGATTGGGGTTCCTGCTTGGGCCATAAGTCTGACGCCAAACACCATCAGGATATAAATAGAAACCACCTGTACCGAGAGTAACCAGGGAAGAATAGTTCGCGAAACCAGTATTACCGGTAGCACCATAACCTACGCGAACTTTAAGGTTATCAATAAAGGTGAATTGCTCCATGAAACCTTCCTTCGTAAGATTCCATCCTGCAGAAAATGCCGGGAAATTGGCCCACCTGTTATTAACACCAAAGCGGGATGAACCTTCACGCCTGAATATTGCCTGTGCAAAATACTTGTCGTCAAATGAATAATTCACACGACCAAAGAAAGCGATCAGCGTATTGTCATTCTTATTGCTACGCATAGCAGCCTGTTCAGCCGCTGCAATATTAACAGCACCCATGTTATTATCTTCGTACAGATCATTCACATAACCCGTATTGGCCATATTGAATGATTCACTCACCTCATAGCGATAGCTATAACCACCAATAGCACTGATGTTGTGCTTATCGGCTAAAGTGGTAGTATACTCAATAGTAGGCTCAAATGCGTAGTTATTGTTATTGACGTTGCCCTTATAAGCATAACCATTTCCATTAGGGCGCACAGCACCAAGGTTTTCAATAGCGATCGTTCCACCACCTGCAGAAGCCCTGGAGTTTCTGTCGCGGTAAGCATTATCAGAATACATATCCCTTTGAATGGCACCAAAGAAAGAGGCTTTCAGCCCTCTGATGATATCAAGGGTGAATTTGGCGTCAAAAGAAGTTGTTTGCTGATCCCTTTTCCACTGCTCCTGGTTAAGTACGCTTACATAGTTATTGGTAGAAGTAGTTGTCTGGTCTTCCCAATAAGTGCCATCAGCATTATAAATAGGCATTGTTGGAAGACGGGTAAATGCACCTTCCCAGCTGATCCTGTTACCGCCCAATAAGTTGGCCTTATTGTAATTGGTAGCAAGGTTGATCGCAGTAGTAAGCCTGTCCTTTAAGCCTCTGTGTGTAATGCTCAAACGGCCACCGTAGTTCTTACGGCTGTTTTCCAGTGCAATACCTTGCAAGTCCTGATAAAAAAGGCTGGCCCGGTAACTGGTATTGCGTGTACCACCGGTTATAGCCAGGTTATGGTATTGAGAGAAGTTGTTATCGTTCAGCACTTCTTCAAACATATTCGTAGAAGCACCACCCCAGCCAGCATTGTCACGGTTGGTAAGTTTACCGTCTGCTACCAACTGTCTTAATTCTGCTGCAGAATAGAAGTCGGGTTTACGGGCAATAAACTCTTTACGCGCATAGCCATTGTAATCATACTTTGCTTCGCCAGCTTTACCTTTTTTAGTAGTGATCAAAACAACACCGCCATTACCGCGGGTACCATAGATCGCTGCAGCAGAACCATCTTTCAATACATCGATTGATTCAATATCATCTTGTTGCAACAGGTCCAGATTACCGCCGGGAATACCATCAATAATAAATAAAGGAGTTGAACTAACACCGATAGAGTTGATACCACGGATCTGTACGCTCACACCAGAGTTAGGGTTCGTACCACCTGTTCTGGTGATCTGCAAGCCTGCCACTTTACCTTGTGCCACATCCAGTGCATTACGGGCACCACTCTGCCTGAAATCATCTGGTCTTACAGAAGATACAGCAGAAGTGATCTCTTTTCTTTTCAAGGTACCATAACCAACAACCACCACACTTTCGAGCGATTTGTTGCTTACGGCAAGTTCCACATTCAGCGGAGTACCTGCACCAATAGTAACATCCTGCGGCTCATAACCTACTGTAGAAAAAGTAAGTGTAGTAGCGCCAGCTGCTACATCGATGGAGAAGGTTCCATCCTGAGCTGTTTGTTTTGAAACCGAAGTACCTTTTACTGTTACGGTAACTCCAGGTAAGGGGAGATTGTCATTAGCACCGGTAACCTTACCGGTAACTGTTTTAGTTTGAGAGAATGCGGTGACGGAGAGGGATAGCAATGCCAATAGGCAAAGCAGACCCCTCCGCACGAAGTTGGAACGTCGCTTTTCCATACGCAAGTGTTTTGTGTGGGTTTATTTTGTTTGTATTAAAAAACTCTTCGTTTATTAATTATTTTATCATCATATGGTTATATAAACCCCCATAACCAAATGACTAATCTATTCATCAGGCTAACACTAAAACGTTTTAGCCATAGTATAAAAAAAATATGCTTCTAATCTATATCTGTTGTATCCCAGGGATACGAATCAAACGCAATAAGGTATAATAGTAGTAACAGGAGATTGGACTGTGCCCCTTAACGAAAAGCACGGGTCAATATTACGCAACTAAACCGATTTTGCAAAAATAAATACAATGACCTGTTAATTAACCAATTCTTTACGTAGACTCTCTGACGATGAAATTCGCTGCAAGCTGTACCTGGTTTTTTTTGATTGCCACCTTATTGTTACCAAGTTGTTGCATCAGGATATGAATAGCAGTCCGGGCAATGGCCTCCACCGGCTGCTGAAGAACGGAAATGCCCGGCAAGTGTAAGCGGAAGATATCATTGTCATCAAAACAAATAACGGCCAGGTCTTTAGGAATACTTAATCCTATGGACCTTATACTTTCCAGTCCAAGGATACCAAGATAATTTGTTGCGAAGAATACAGCATCGGGTTTATTCTTTTTAAGGAACTCTGTTATTTGTTCTATAATAACTTCCCTGCCGCCATTATAAGTTACTTTAAGCGCATACTTTTTCTTTTGTTCAGGACTCTTATTGATCGCTTCAGCATAGGCTTCTTCCCGTTGACGCATCTGAATCAACCCCGATTCAATAGTGATATAGGCTATTTTTTTATACCCCTTTCCCACCAGGTGCTCCATCCCTTTCAACACTGCACCGGTATTGTCTACCTGCACATACGCCGCTTCGATACCCGGAAAATAGCGGTCCATCAACACCAACGGCTTTTTATGCTTCACCAGCATTTCAATGTCCTCTTCCATGCCCAGGGTAGGCGTAACCAGGTATCCATCCACCTGACGCTGCGTTAACATGCGCAATAGCTCCACCCCTTTTTTACTATTGTTTTCCGTACTGGAATAAACCACCTTATAACCAAACTCCTCGGCCTCCTCCTCAATCGTTTTGGCCAGCGATGCAAAAAAGTTATTTGAAATATCCTCTACCAATAGCCCCAGTATCTTGGTTTGGCCCGTGCGCAGACTAACAGCCACCTGGTTGGGCTGATAACCCATTTTCTTGGCAGTAGCCAACACCTTATTCTTCAGCTCATCACTGATACGCATCTGGCTGGCTTTACCGTTCAGAATAAACGACACCGTTGAAGGCGAAGCTCCTACCATTTTGGCAATGTCTTTCAGTGATACTCTTTTCATATACAAGGGGAAATAGTAATAAAACTGCTAATCTAATCCTTTCCTGCCAATTTAAAACCGGCCAAAGAGCCTCCCTGGCTCTCCGGCCGGTTATTATTTGATCTGAATACGTGTATTGATTACACTACTATTCAGGATAGCCCGGATTCTGGGGCTTCAGGTTGGGATTGTTCCTGATTTCGCTGGTAGGAAGCGGGAAAAGCAGGTGTTTCTGCTCCAGCTTTGCATTATTATCCGCAAAAACGTGCCCCACAAAATCTTCAAATGAGTTGGTACTTTCCTTATACGCTTTTCTCAGGCGTACCATATCAAACCAGGTAATTCCTTCATAACACAACTCATGCCACCTTTCTCTCCACACCGCCTGCCTGAAAGTGGCTGTGGTAAAGGTGCCAATTGCAGGGGTTACAAGCTGTGCCCTGTCCCTGATCTTCTTCAACGCATTCCAGGCATCTGTATTGGGAGCCGCAGCAGTTTCGTTCTGAGCCTCGGCATAAGTCAGCAGTACCTGTGCAAAACGCAATTGTGGCCAGTTAAGATCACTTTGTGTAGTGCCGGCCACGCCCAGTGTACCATTTGCAATAACATCAAAATGCTTAAAGATGTAGGGTGCTCCCAGGTTCTTTAAAGGGCCATTCCCTTCCGTATAATAAGAAGTGTAGTAGAATCCCTGCCGGTCAACCGTACGGCGATCTCCCGCCTCATACGATGCGTAGAATGCCGGCGTAGGTACCGTACTGCCCACTTCCGTACCATAAGCAGATACGCCTTTAAAATTGGGCAACAATACAGGCTGAATAGGATTACCCGCCACGGAAGCCAGGTATTGGATCTCGAAGATATGTTCACCCTTGTTTTCCTGAGACAGGCTATGCAGATCTCCGTAATTGGCAAATAAACTGAAGGCACCATTGGTGATCACCTCATTGGCTTTGTTGGCGGCCAAGGTGTAATAAGCTACTCCCTTATTCAATGGTTGCCCTGCCATGGTAAGGTACACTTCGGCCAATAAAGATTTAATGGCTCCCAGGGATGCCTTCCCATTGGGATCGGACCACGGTAAACCGGAAGCTTCTGCCGCAGTAAGATCGGCCACGATCTGATCATACACGGCTTGTACTGGCTTGCGGGGAGGAGAAAAAGTGCTATCAGAAGAACTGAAAATGGGCCTGGTCAATAAAGGAATATCGCCCCATAACCTCACGGCATAGAAATAAGCCCATGCCCGCAGAAAACGAGCCTCCCCCAATACCTTAGTTTTCCTGGCTTCCTCCATATCAATACCAGGTACTTTTTCCAATACCAGGTTGGCCTGGGCAATAACATTGTACAACCCATTCCACCAGTTATTGATCAGGAGGTTGTCTCCATTGTATACCATCCCGATCAGGTTATTGAGATCCGAATTCTGGGCCGTCTCTGTACGGGCCGTTCCCGTAACCGCTTCCAGCATAGAAAAGTTCTGTACAAATATACCGGCCCCCTCGCCTATAAACCGGGTACGGGCATAGCCGGCCGCAATGGCAGCATCAGCATGCTCCGGCAACGTATAATAATTATCGGGGCTCAGGTTGGAAGGATCGCTTTTTTCTTCCAGGAATTTATTACACCCCGAACCAACCAATAGCACTAAGCAATAAAAAAGAATGGCTTTATATTTTATGATTGAGTATTTCATATCACTGACTTTTAAATGAAGAATGTAGTTACAGGCTCACATTGACACCCACCGTGTAGGTAGTTGGTTTGGGATAATCAAAGAAAGTCTGTCCCTGTGCAAAAGGCTGACCATAGGTCGTTACTTCCGGATCATTGCCACTGAATCTGGTGGCCAGGAAGAAATTCTGCACAGAAGCATACACCCTTAGTTTGCCAAGATGCAACCGTTGAATGGACGCAGGCGTGAAAGTATATCCCAGCAAAATATTCTTGCCCCGGATAAAAGAGCCATCTTCCAGCCAACGCGTATCTACATTAGTAACATAACCGGCCTTACTATTCCTGATAGCCGCTATCTCTGTATTCTGGTTATCGGGTGTCCAGGCGTTCAATACAGAAGCAAAACTATTGGCCAGCGCCTGCCGGTCCTCTCCTGAGTGATGCGTCATATTGAGCACATCGTTGCCATATACATATTGCAACTCAACCGTCAACTCCAGATTCTTATATTTAAAAGTATTGAACAGGCTTCCCCATCCGTCAGGATTACCATTGCCAATGATACTTCTGTCGGCATCGTTGATCGCATAGTCGCCATTCACATCGAGGTACCTGATATCACCTGGCAGAATGGGTTTACCACCGCGGTAGCTGGAGCCGGAGAATTTAGCCGCTTCAGCCGCATCCTTGGTGGCCCATGTACCAAGACGGGTAAGGCCCCAGAATGAACCTACCGGCTCCCCAACTCTTATGATACCGGTTTGGTTGGTGAAGTTGGGATTGCCCACTCCAAAGATGTCTGCCGGAGTAGCCAGCGCCAGCACTTTGTTCTTGTTCAGAGAAATATTAAAGGCTGTGCTCCAGGTAAAATTGGGCGTACTGATATTGACAGTACCGATAGAAAGTTCGAGGCCTTTATTTTCCATGCTGCCAATATTCCTGTAAATAGAAGCATAACCACTGGTACGCGGTACCGGTGCATTCAACAACATGTCGGTTGTTTTACGATAGTAGACATCAGCTTCCAACAGCACCCGGTTGCCCCATAAGCCTACTTCCAATCCTACATCCGTTTGTGTTGTTTTTTCCCAGCGCAGATCAGGGTTGCCAAGGCGTCCCAGTCCAACACCCGCCGTCCTGGTATTATTAATAATGGCAGCGTAATCAGAACCAAGTAGTGATAAAGCAGAATAAGTAGGAATTTCAGAGTTACCCGTTTGACCCAAGCTGGCTCTCAGTTTCATATTGGAAATAACAGCGCTGTTCTTCATGAAATTCTCATCGGATACTCTCCAGGCCACTGCTGCTGACGGGAAGAAAGCATATTTATTATTAGGGCCAAATTTGGAAGAACCATCCACCCTTCCTGTTAATGTAAAAAGATACTTATCGTTCAATACATAGTTAAACCTGCCGAAGTAAGAATTAAAGGCAAATCTTGCCCTGTTGGAAGAACCGGGTATGGGTTTACTGGAAGCACCGAGATTATTCGCTTCGAAATAATCGGTGGAGAAATTTTCTGCTCCTACCCCACTATTATAAATATTGGTCTCCTGCCAGGAAATACCCAGCATACCGGTAAACTGATCGTTCTCTCTTAGTTTCTTATTATAGGTGAGGTAGGTTTCAGAAGACCAATAGGATTCGCGGCCATTGGCAACATTGGCGGTACCTCGCTGATCGAGTGAAATATTGGATAAGCTTCTGCCATTGTATTCGGTAACATTACGGGTAGCGATATAGGCGCCCAATATGGTCCTCAACTCAAGGCCCTTGGCGAGAGAGATATCGGCATACACGTTACCCAGGGTAGTTTGTGTAACCATTCCAAACTTGCGTTCACTGAGAATGTGTACCGGGTTGGAGCCACCTTCTGCATCCGGGTAATCGGCATTATCGGCCCATTTACCATTGGGATATTTTACCGGCAGAAAGGGGAAACTCTCGGTGATCATCCGTACGGAGTTCAATCCACCTGTGCCCTGGTCTACGATATTTTCCTGCTGGTTGTTATAGCCCAGGGTGCCACCCACCTTCAGCCATGGCTTAATCTTGCTGTCAAAAACAAAGCGCCCCGAATAACGTTTCAGGTAGGAATTCAACAGCAGTCCATTGTCATTACGGTATCCCAGGAATACGCCGTAATTGTTTTCTGCATTACCATTTGAAAAGGATACCTGGTGGTTCTGTGATATTTTGTGCTGGGTAGATTCCTTTAGCCAATCGGTATTGTACAGTGGATCGCCGTTAGCATCAAATAAAGAAGGCATATTCTTACGTTTGATGCGGGGATCCTGTGTAGAGGCATAGTTGCCGGCAGCCCAGCCGGCCGCATCGTAGATCTTGATGTTGTCATAGGCAAGGTCTTCTACCGCTACATATTGTTTTGCATCCAGCATTTTTACGCGGTGCGGCCCAATGGTGGGAACGCCAAAATCAGCATCGTAGGTAATCCTGCCACCGGAGGTGCTGCCCCTTTTGGTACTTACCAGGATTACGCCGTTGGCGCCCCTGGCACCATAAATGGCTGTTGCGGAAGCATCTTTCAACACCTCTACAGACGCTACATCATTGGGATTGATGTAGTCGATAGCATTACTGTTTTGCGTTTGTGTACCAACCGGGATGATTACCCCGTCAATTACGTACAGTGGATTGTTGGAAGAATTGATGGAGCTGAAACCCCGGATCCTTACATTACTTTGTCCGCCTGGCCGTCCTGAGTTGGTATTGACCTGTACGCCCGGTATCCGGCCGGCCAATGCCTGATTGAGTGATACCGCAGGACGTTCTGCCAACTGACTGGCTTTTACCGAGCCCACTGCACCAGTAAGATCAGACTTACGCTGGGTGCCATACCCGATCACTACCACATCCTGCATTGCCTGGCTGCTAGCCATTAGCGATGCATTTACCACATCGGAGGATCCAATGGATACTTCTAACTGTTCATAACCGACGAAAGTAAAGACCAGCGTCTTTACACTCTGTGGAACTTCTATGCGGTAACTGCCATCATTACCAGTTTGGGTTGCCGCTGACGCGCCCCTGGCTTGTACGGATACGCCGGGCAGGCCAATATTGTCTTTGGCATCAACCACTTTACCCGTGATCATTCTTGTTTGAGAAAAGACATAGAAGGAAGAAAAGAGCAGGATCAGGAGTAGGAATCCCGCCTGCATGAAGTTGGAATAAACCTTTTTCATATGCAGTTTAATTTGGTGAACAAGCTTATAGAACAGTACTATCCATCCTGCCTGCCATCAGATCCGGAGAAAACTGAACCAGTGCAATCGTTAGCAAAGCCATTGACAGACAATCAGAAGAAAGTCAGTACTGCCATAGATCAATAACCAAAATTTCTACAATAGAGCCTGGGGATAGCAATAAGGGACTTGAGACGTTGATATGCAACGCTCAGGGAGTTCACACGGTAATAAAGTTTCGGGAGAGAGTGATCAATATTAATCAACTAAACCGATTTTGCAAAATAAGTTTACGAAACCGTTCCACTTAGTTCCAGTACAAAGGCAGGCCTAAGCAGAAATGCTTAGCTACTGTTGCGGGAATGAACCATGAAGGGTAATATCATGAAAAGCTCTGAGGCTTGGCGGCCAATAAAAAACCCCGGTCTATCGACCGGGGTAATTATGTGTGAGACGGGAAATCTAATTAAGCGATTTCAACATCAGCACCTGCTTCTTTCAGCTTAGCAACTAATGCTTCAGCATCAGCTTTGCTTACGCCTTCTTTAACGGGCTTAGGAGCACCGTCTACCAGGTCTTTAGCTTCTTTCAGACCGAGACCAGTCAGATCTTTTACGATCTTAACTACGTTCAGTTTGTTAGCGCCACCATTTTTCAGGATAACGTTGAAAGAAGTCTTTTCTTCTGCAGGAGCAGCTGCAGCAGCAGGACCAGCAACAGCTACAGCAGCAGCTGCAGGCTCAATGCCGTATTCGTCCTTCAGGATCTTAGCTAATTCGTTTACTTCTTTTACAGTCAGGCTAACCAGCTGTTCTGCAAATGCTTTTAAGTCTGCCATTTTACATTTTTTTAATAACCGCCTTCATGGTTCAGGCGTTGAGCCTTCACTCCGGCGGAGGTAATTTAAATTTGTCTTCACTTATACCCGAAGACTTGGGTGTTATTTGAAGCTGTTAGCTTTTAGGTATCAGCAATTAGCTAAAACCCTGGGCCTCGCAGCAAATACTAAGCTTGTGCTCTGTCTTCCAGGGCTTTTACCAGGCTGGCCAATTTGCCGCCGGCATTCAGGCCGCTGATAACATTCTTGGCAGGAGACTGCAGTAAACCGATGACTTCGCCGATAAGGTCGTTCTTGCTTTTCAGAGCAGTCAGTACCTTCAGTTGATCATCGCCTGCAAATACATCTCCGTCGATGAATGCAGCTTTCAGTTCAGGCTTTACTCCGTCTTTAGCACCTTTCAGGCCTTTACGGAAGTCGCTGATGATCAGCGCTGGTTCTTTAGCATTTTCGCTGAACATGATGGCAGTAACACCATGTAAGGAATCATACACACCAGAATAACGGGCGTTATCGAGGCTTTCGAGTGCTTTCTTAATGAGTGTGTTCTTAGCCACTTTCATTTCGATATTCTTATCGAAACAAACACGACGCAGTTTACCGATCTGCGCAACAGACAGAGATTCTGTATTGGTAATATAGAAATTGTTGTATTGAGAGAATTTCTCCTTCAACACGTCAATTACTTCATTTTTTTCTTGCTTGGTCATAACGCAAATTTTTAGATGTTTTCGCTGTCAGCTCCTCTTCCTTTACAGGATCGTAGCCCATGAACGCGTTACAAATTTTAGTTCATTAAAGATTTGGTTTCCACTGGAATAGCAGGACTCATAGTGCTGGCCATGAATATGCTTCTCAGGTAGGTACCTTTGGCGGAAGATGGCTTAGCCTTGATGATGGCGTTGATCAGCTCGGTGCTGTTCTGGGCAATCTTTTCAGGGCTGAAGCTTACGCGGCCGATAGAAGCATGGATAATACCTGCTTTGTCTACCTTGAAGGCGATCTTACCACCTTTAACCTCATTTACAGCAGCTGCTACATCATTGGTAACAGTACCTGTTTTGGGGTTAGGCATCAGGTTACGGGGACCGAGGATCTTACCCAGTTTACCAATCTTAGGCATTACAGAAGGAGTAGCAACGATCACATCAACATCTACCCAGCCACCTTCGATCTTTTGTATGAATTCATCCAGACCTACAAAGTCAGCGCCTGCTGCTCTTGCGTCTGCTTCTTTATCGGGGTTGCACAAAACCAGTACGCGTTTAGTTTTACCGGTACCATGAGGCAGGGTAACTGTACCGCGGATAGCCTGGTCGGCTTTTTTAGGATCCACGCCCAAACGGATGTGGAGGTCAACAGAAGCATCAAATTTAGTGGTATTCACATCTTTTACGATTGTAGATGCTTCTTTCAGTGAATACACTTTGTTTTTATCGAACTTAGCGTCTACCGCTTTTCTTTTTTTAGCGATTCCCATTGTCATTCAGTTTTAAGGAAGCCCCCGCAATAATGCGAAGACAGTGAAGAATTAATTTTCCCAGGGAGCGTTACCATCCACTGTAAGTCCCATGCTACGGGCTGTACCAGCCACCATCTTCATAGCACTTTCCAGGGTAAAACAATTCAGGTCGGGCATTTTGTCTTTAGCGATAGCCTCAACCTGGTTCCAGCTCACTTTGCCTACCTTACTGCGGTTGGGTTCTTTAGAACCACTTTGCAATTTGGCAGCTTCCAATAACTGAACAGCAGCGGGAGGGGTCTTGATGACGAATTCGAAAGACTTGTCGGAGTAAACTGTGATCAAAACAGGAAGAACTTTTCCTATTTTGTCTTGCGTACGGGCATTGAACTGCTTACAGAATTCCATGATATTGATACCTTTGGAACCGAGAGCAGGTCCGATTGGAGGCGCTGGATTGGCCTGACCACCTTTTGCCTGTAGCTTAACGAAGCCGGTAATTTCTTTAGCCATTTTATATGATTTATTGGTTCAAACGACCTTTCTCAGCCTTTTTGACTGGTAGTTGGTCTCCCAAATTCCTCTACCCCGCTTTACGCGGGACCATAAAGAACTTATTAATTGGGGACGCAAAGTTAGGGAAATTGGCTGGAAAAACAAATCTTTTTCTCTTGTGTGGGACCGGTCAAAGATATACCAGACAGGGGTTCCAGGCAATCATATTTTACCGTTAGGCTTTTTGAAAGAGCAGTTGCCATTGGCCTTCTCATTGGTAAAAATGTTATGATTTTTTATTTTTTGAATTTTTCTACGTAGCTTTTGCATTGAATTGCAGCTTGCTGCAAAGTATTTCACGAACAACTAAAAAATATATCACACTATGGCCAAAGCAAAGAAAAAAACAGCTAAGAAAGCTGCTCCTAAAAAGAAAGCAGCCCCTAAGAAGGCTGCCCCCAAGAAAAAGGCAGCGCCCAAAAAGGCAGCTAAAAAAGCACTTAAGAAAGTAACTAAGAAAAAAGCAGCTCCGAAGAAAGCAGCAAAAAAAGCGGCTCCTAAAAAAGTAGCCAAGAAAGCAGCTCCCAAAAAAGCAGCTAAGAAGGCAGCCAAAAAAGCAGCCCCGAAGAAAGCAGCAAAAAAAGCGGCTCCTAAAAAAGCAGCCAAGAAAGCAGCTCCCAAAAAAGCAGCTCCCGCCAAGAAAAAAGCAGCTAAAAAGCCAGCTTCCAAACAAGTAGCACCTCCTCCTCCACCTCCGGTTGAAGATGATGTGGTTGCAGAAGAGATCATTATAGAAGAGACTTCTTATGATGAGCCTACACCCGACACAGATACTGATACAGATGTACCAGCTGACGAGCCAGGCGATGATGATGATAAATAAATAGGTGATCCTGATAAAATAGTAAGCCTTCCAGTTACTTCGGGAAGGCTTTTTTTATTGGGTAATGCCACCTATTTCTTTGGGGGCCATAGGAGAATAAAAAAAGCCACAACTTATCGCTGTGGCCTTTATCAAATCTTATGTAGAAAATATTAGCTCAATTTCTCTACCTGCATGTAGTTCAATTCCACAGGTGTAGAGCGACCGAATATTTTTACTGTTACTTTCAATTTCTTCTTTTCGTCGTTCACTTCTTCGATAATACCGTTGAAGTCGTTGAATGGTCCTTCAATGATCTTGATGGTTTCACCAACAATGAACGGCTCACTCATGCTTACGCCACCCGCTTCGGCCATTTCATCCATTTTACCCAGCATCTTATTCACCTCGGCTTTACGGAGGGCGATGGGATTTTCCTTACCCAGGAAATGGATTACACTGGTTGTATTCTTAATGGCTTCACGCAGATCATCAGAAAGCTTTCCTTCTATTACCTCGATCATTACATAACCGGGATAATAGTTCCTTTCCCGCATTACTTTCTTACCATTCTGAACTTTATATACTTTCTCTACCGGGAGGAAAACCTGCTTTACCACCTCTCCCCATCCGCCACGGGAAATCTCCTTGTCCAGGTACTCCTTTACCTTGCGCTCTTTTCCGCTTACCACCCGGAGCACATACCATTTGGTTTCCTGTTGTTGAATAGTTTGATTTTCCATTATTTCACAAATAATGAATAGATAAATTTAAGGCCTGATTGAGCAGCGAGGTCCATAAACCATACAATACCTGTAATCAGTAGAGTAGCTACCAGCACAATCATAGTTGATTGTTGTAGTTGAGCCCAGGTAGGCCAGGTGACTTTTTCTACTAACTCCTTGTAAGACTCCTGGAAGTAGGTTGTTACTTTGTTCATATAACAAATTTGTAAATCCGACCCTGTTCATCATTGTAAGGCTTGCGGAAGAAGTATTCTTCCTTCAGACACCTACTGAAAACAATTTCGGCTTGATAAGCACGGGCACTAGGATTCGAACCCAGATCAAAGGTTTTGGAGACCCGTATGCTACCGTTGCACCATGCCCGTGTATGTACCCCTAAATCCCCTAAGAGGGACTTTAAAAGAGCTTCCTTTTTAGAACAAAGTACCTGAACCATAAGGTTCAGGTACTTTGCAAATATACATCTAAGCTTTCATACTCAACCCCTGAAAGGGGAAAAGCAAGGCTTATTTTACGATTTCAGTAACCTGACCGGCACCTACTGTACGACCACCTTCGCGGATGGCGAACTTCAGACCTTTCTCCATCGCGATGGGTTGGATCAGTTTTACAGACAGTGAAGTGTTATCACCAGGCATTACCATTTCAGTACCAGCAGGTAATTCTACCTCACCAGTAACGTCAGTTGTACGGAAATAGAACTGAGGACGGTATTTGTTGAAGAATGGAGTGTGACGGCCACCTTCTTCTTTGCTCAGTACATATACTTCACCTTTGAACTCAGTGTGAGGAGTGATAGAGCCTGGTTTTACCAGTACCATTCCACGACGAACCTGAGTCTTTTCAATACCACGTAACAGCAGACCTGCGTTGTCACCAGCTTCACCAGCATCCAACAGTTTGCGGAACATTTCCACACCTGTTACAGTAGAAGCGAGGGGAGCATCCATCAGACCTACGATTTCGATAGCTTCACCTACTTTAATACGACCGCGCTCGATACGACCAGTAGCAACAGTACCACGACCAGTGATAGAGAACACGTCTTCCACACTCATCAGGAACGGTTGGTCAACAGGACGGGGAGGCAGGGGAATATAAGTATCAACAGCTTCCATCAGCTCGTCGATAGCTTTTACCCATTTTTCTTCACCAGCCAGAGCGCCGGTAGCAGAACCCTTTATAATAGGGGTGTTATCACCATCAAAACCATAGAACGTCAACAGTTCACGAATTTCCATTTCAACCAGTTCGAGTAACTCGGGGTCATCAACCAGGTCAACTTTGTTCATGAAAACCACCATGCGGGGAACACCTACCTGACGAGCCAGCAGGATGTGCTCTTTTGTTTGAGGCATGGGACCATCTGTAGCAGCCACAACCAGGATAGCACCGTCCATTTGGGCAGCACCGGTAATCATATTCTTCACGTAGTCGGCGTGACCTGGACAGTCAACGTGTGCATAGTGACGATTAACCGTTTGGTATTCAACGTGTGCCGTATTAATGGTAATACCCCTCTCCTTTTCTTCAGGAGCAGCATCAATTTCATCATATTTCTTCGCTGTAGCCATACCTCTTGAAGACAAGATAGTAGTGATAGCAGCTGTAAGGGTGGTTTTACCGTGGTCAATGTGGCCAATGGTACCTACGTTAACGTGAGGTTTATCCCTCTTAAAAGTCTCTTTTGACATCGTTATCTGTTTTTAGTTGTGTGGTTTTACAATTTTTGTTTTTTATCATGTAGTCAGCGACTGCGGTACTACGACCAGTTGCTTCACACATTTTTACTTCTTTTCCCGCCAAAACCGTGCAGGCCCTTCTTCACCAACCCGGATGTGCTTGTCCTTACGGATCAGGTCTCATCAGGGTTATTCTTACAATTTTTAAAGAACTGAGCCGTTAGTGAGAATCGAACTCACGACCTCTTCCCTACCAAGGAAGTGCTCTACCACTGAGCTACAACGGCCTATGCCCGTCGGAAGTTCAGCGTATGAATCTGGAGCAGGATTGATTCTCCAGACTCCGTACACCAGACTCCGTGTTAAAAAGAGCGGGAGATGAGGCTTCCGGCATTCGTCGGACCATCTGCAAACCTGGAAGGCTGCAAGTGTTAAAAGCCATTCAACCGGTTCTTTTTGTCTTACTGAGCGGGAGACGAGGCTCGAACTCGCCACCTATAGCTTGGAAGGCTATCGCTCTACCAAATGAGCTACTCCCGCATTTACCCGCCTAAACCATCGGGCAGAACAATTATTTAAAGATCTATCTAACCAAAGTACCCGCCTTCGCATAAAGCTATGGCGGGCGTTGGAGTGGGCAGGAGAGGAGTCGAACCTCTGAAGTCGAAAGACAGCGGATTTACAGTCCGCCCCATTTGGCCACTCTGGAACCTGCCCTTGAGATAAAATCCGAAACCTGAAATTTGAAATCCTACACCAGATGTTAGGGTCTTTCTATTTTGAATTCCGTGTTTTATAATGAGCCACTTGTCGGAATCGAACCAACGACCTACTGATTACAAATCAGTTGCTCTACCAGCTGAGCTAAAGTGGCCTGTAGACTATTGTTGAAAGCTGGTAAAAAATACTGACAGTCAACATAATAAAGAACTCCCCACACACTTACCAGCACCCTGCTTATTTTTTGGGAAGGCAAAGGTAATCGAATTTGTTAAATACAAAAACTTTGACTCCAATTTTTTTTGCTTGTTTTCAATCATTTGCACATTCCGGTACGCATCACTAAAAACAAAACGGCCAAAAGTTCCGATTAGCTGCTGTTTTCGGGCGCAAGATATTGCTTTTATGATTCCGGAAAAGTCTAAATCGAAAAAGAGGAAAGATAAAATTAAACAGATGGAAGTTTTTGATCATGGGAAGATGTTCAACAGGCCCGGGAAAATATGGGCAGCAGGAACGTTCAACCACGGTAGCACCCGGGCTGTAGTAAGGTTAGCCTCCCGTTATGTATAAGGTAGCCATAGGACAGGGTCTCTGTAAAGTCTCTATAACATCTCTGTAAGGTCTCGGAAAGCTCTGTGGAAGAGTTATCGGTGTGGAAGTATCGAAGAAGGGATACGGAGCGTATTTCAATAAAAAAAGCTGCCCCCTGGGCGGGGGCAGCTTCAATCTTTTTTTAAGCTGCTTGCTTTTCTTTTTTTCGTTTCACCTGGTTTACCAGGGATTCCAGTGCGTTGTCGAAAGATTCTTCGAATGATTTAGAAGATGATTTCACAAAGAACTGGTATCGGGGTATCTGTACTCGTATTTCTGCGATCTTATCCTTGATGTTGTGAACTACATTATCCAACTTGAGGTATACATCTACCTTGATAATGCGGTCATGAAAAGTGTTGAGTTTTTGAAGTTTTTTGTTAACGTAATCTACCAGTTTTACATCAGCTGTAAAACGCACGGTCTGAATGTTGACGTTCATACAATCGCATTTTAACTGTGAACAATAAATAAAGATCTTGAGGAGTAATATTGCTACATAGGCGAGAGCTTTAAGAGCTCTATGAAGTTAATACAGCATATATTTCTTTCCAAATTAAATTTGTCGTTTTGAGCACGTAAATCATTAACGTGTTTCACCATTAAATTGTTATCCTGTTGCGGATATAATTTCACGTGTATCATTGCCAAAACACGATCTTACATCCTGTGTTCAACAGGCCCTGAACATTAACAAACAAAAAGGCTTTACACTATGAAAATAGTGTTCCCCTTAATTCATGCTTTGGGGTGCGCTTTTTTGTAGATATCCTTCAGCTTCTCTATAGTATTGTGGGTATATATCTGTGTAGCAGCCAGGCTGGCATGCCCAAGTAATTCTTTGACCGCATTAAGGTCGGCCCCATTGTTCATAAGATGGGTAGCAAAGGTGTGGCGAAGTACGTGGGGGCTTTTTTTATCGATGGTGGTAACTGTATTCAACCATTCCCTCACAGAAAGGTAGACAGATTTAGCATATAATTTCCTGCCCTTTTCATTGACCAGTAAATAGGTAGTATCCGGAGCTTCCAATTGGACTCTTTTCTCCTTCATGTAGTGTTGCAAAGCAGCTATTAACTCGCCGCCTACAGGCACCAGGCGTTCTTTATTGCCTTTCCCTAGTATTTTAAGGGTATTTCCCGCCGCATTGACTTGATTTTCTTTAAGATTCACGAGTTCAGACAAGCGCATGCCGGTGTTGTAAAAAACAGACAGGAGCAGTTTATCGGTATGTCCCTTCCAGGTATCGGGAAACTCCACTTTGTTCATGAGGTTGCCCATATCCTGCTGCTCCACATACTGGGGTAGCCGCTTACTGACCTTTGGGGCTGTGACACTGCTCATAGGGGTCTTTTCCAGATTGCCCCTTCGGAGGTGGTATTTGAAGAAGGATTTGAGGGAAGATATTTTACGATTGATGGTCCTGGCCGATTTTTTCTCCTCTTTTAGGGCAGCCAGCCAACTGCGGACCATGGAGCCTGATATTTCGGAGAGGGCCGGGTTCTCCATGTCAAATGCTTTGACGAGGTAAACTGTAAACTCTTCAAGGTCATCCTTGTAGGCCAACAAAGTGTGGGGAGAATACCTCTTCTCAAATTGCAGGTACTCTATAAAAGGTTGAATAGCCGAATGGGTGGGTGCAATCATAATACGCCCGGATACATGTATATAATAGAATAGCCACAAAGTTAAGAACTTTGCAGCTATTCCAATATACTATTCAGAATGAATGAATTATCCTTCGATCTGACCGCTGGCTATTTTTTGCTTATAGACAGCCTTTAATACCTGGTTCCGACGTCTTACAGACGGTTTGGTATAAGATTGACGCTCTCTCAGTTGTAACAGAATCTTCGCTTTTTCAAATTTCTTCTTGTACTTCTTGAGCGCTTTGTCAATATTTTCGCAATCTTTTGAATCGATGATCAGCATAGTTGTATACCTCCTTTAAAATGCTTTTGGGGTTGCAAAGATAACAGAAAATCTGAAATAGAACAACATTTGCCAACAAAAACCGATTTTTGCAGCATGTTTACAGGTATTATTGAGGCCACTGGCCGGATTGAAGCGGTTTCAGCAAGAGGCACTAATCGCATATTGTGGCTCTCCTCCCCTATTACCGGAGAACTCAAAATTGATCAAAGTGTTGCCCACAGCGGGGTTTGCCTTACTGTGGAAGAGATCAAAAACGATCGTTACCGGGTTACCGCCATTGCCGAAACCCTGGAAAAGACCAATCTCGGTAGCTGGAAAACAGGCGACCTGGTAAACCTGGAAAGGTGTTTATCGTACCAGGGGCGATTGGATGGTCATATTGTACAAGGGCATGTGGATGCCACGGCTGAATGCATTGATAAAAAAGACCGGGATGGAAGCTGGGAATTCAGGTTTCGCTTTCCTGCTGCATTTGCAGCGCTGGTGATAGAAAAAGGCTCAATCAGCCTGAATGGCATCAGCCTTACGATCTTCAACGTTACCCAGGAGGAGTTTTCGGTAGGTATTATTCCCTATACTTTCGATCATACGGATATCCAGCATGTTGCTCCGGGAAGCCGGGTAAACCTTGAGTTTGATATGATCGGGAAATATGTGGTCCGTCACCTGACGCTACAGGGTACTGCTACTGCTTCCCGTTAATTATTTGCCATAGGCTGTTAGCCACTTTTTTATGACCGGAGGCTTTTATGTGGAGGTCTAATTCATAATAATCATCCCGCTGCAGGGTGCCTGCCATGTTCAGGGTTTGCAAATTACCTGCAAAATGATCCTTGTAAGGAGCCTGAGCTGCCAGCCTGGTTACCTGGTCTAAAAAGCGGTTGTTCAGCCGGTCATAACTATCCAGCACAGTTACGATAACTTTTGTTTTGGAAAAGTTTATCCGGGAAGCGTTGTAGAGTATTTCAACAAATGCTGCGGCGTGCTGCGCTTCATCGCCGAAAGGTGCTTCTCTTTCAAATAACATAGGAAAGACGGGCTTTATACCATTGATCTTTTTCTTCACGAATGACTGACCTATCAATAAGCCATACTTTCCTGGAAAATACTTGTTTTGTATTTGTTGCCCGGCAACCACCGAGTCGTAATATACTTTGTCAGAAACAGGGAGCACATAATGGTTGCCAATATATGCCTTGTTTTCTCCTATATCATTACTACAGTATTGGATTACCAGGTATTTCAGGGCACTTGTATCCAGTTGTTCCAGTTGAACCATTTCCCTGGCAGTTCCATAGGAAGAAACGCCGCCATTAAGCGTTTTCATACCACTCAATTGCTCCAATTGCTGTGCAAAGGTTTCTGGTTGCTCAACGCCCCATCCCATTGCATAAGAATCTCCCAGACAAATAATGGCTGGCGACTGTAGCGAATTTTCATCATCCCGCACACCTTTGCTGTTAATGGAATAAGCATTGTTGAACTCGCTGTTGAAATAGCGAAAACGGGCATGCGGTCTTAATGTATAAAATAGTCGTGGGCTATAGACAGCAGCCTTCGGTTCAAATTGAGGAAGGGGGCAATTGTAATAATCATAGTAATATGTGAACGACCATTTAAGAAAGGAAGGAATATGCCGGGGGTTTCGCAGCAGATAAGCGGCACATAACTCCATTAATAGCAACAGGCTTAGGGTAGCTGCCAGTGGTAGTATCCATTTTTTCTTTCCCTGGTACTTCCGGAACAGGGCCGAAAAAAGCAGGAAGAGGAAAAACACGATGATGCATAAGAACTGCAGGCAAATAAGGATGGTTGCCCAGAAATAACTACTGATGAAGTGTTGCCGGGTAATGATTGTTTTTAGCACCTCCAGAAAAAGGCACCCCACTATCAGATAAAGAAATACTCTTACCCATTTCATAGCTGTTCTTCGTTGTTTGAATACAAATTACAGAGGCACTATAACCCATTTTTCCCGGTTCCAGTAGATCAACCTGGCCTTAGCTGGTACTACCACCTTGTTTATTTTCCGTGCATAAGGAATGATACCTGGAAACAACAAGGCTGTATCCCTTGGCAAAGTGGACAATACCTGCACACCTGCCGTATCAATATTATTCAGCAGCAAAGCCTCCCTGAAGCCTACCCGGAATACAAAGGCGCCGTTTATTTCTTCGGGAAGGTTCTCTATATATGTCTTTTTACCCGCCCCGGTTTTTCCCAGCAAAGCCAGGATCTCCCGTACAGATGCTGAGGCTTTGCGCCAGTTGAGATTATTTTTTTCGAGCAGGTAGATATGGACACCTACAATTGCTACCATGATCATCAGTAACCATTTTGACTGTTGTATTATATGCACCAGGCCAAATGCTACGATAGTACTAAAAAAGTAAGAAGAAAAATTGAGTAACCTGTCGCTTTCGGAGGTGTGGGTACTTACACCCACCAGGGAAGGAATGAGCAGGGCAACCAGAAAAAAAACTACCTGCATATAAAAATAAGAAAGGGCTTGTCTGTCTTTCAAAAGCCGCTTGCGCAAATAATAAAATAAACCAAGAGCCAATGACAGGATCACCACAAATAAAGCGATCATCCATCCCGGAGCATCCATGGGCGGTAAAAAGGTTCGCCCCAAGGCTTTAATGGCATTGGTAGCGAAAGGAACCAATCCGCCATTGAGAAACCCTTCTCCATAATCACCGGCAATCCTTCCGGATACATAAACCCTTAGTAATACATGCAAGACCAAAGTAAGACCCAGGGCGAAGGTCCAGGTAATTAATTGCCTGCGACCAACCTTATTATACAGCAGATAAATGAAAATCATGACGGGCAATACAACAACTGTTTCATAAGCGGCAAGCCCTGCAAAGTAGCAGGCGCATACAGCTATCAATTTATAGATATCCTTGCCGGGTCGCACCAGGATCAGCAAAGCTGCTATACCTAAAGTATCGGCTATCAACGCGCCTCTCCCTAATATCCAGGCCACTGATTCATTGTGGAAGGGATAAGTAAAGAATAAAATACCTGCCAGCAGAGCCGCCCGTTGTTGCTGTTGCTCATTGGCCGTCCATTTCCAATCCAGCCCCAGGCGAATAAACAGTAAGGTAGATAAGGCATGGAACAGAATTCCCGTGAGATAAAAGAACAGCGGATTTAGACCGCCCAATTTATAAGTAAGCAGGATCGACAGATCTGATAAAGGGCGAAAAAAGCCAGGAGAGATGAGCTGGCCATCTATGCAAACTCTTTTAATTACAATAAAGTCGTCGTTGAGGAATGAATTGCCTATAATAGGAGCATAAATAGCTAGTGACAACAAGCTAAGGATCATTAATTGCCACCACCATTTGAGCTTTAGAAAAAACATATAAAGCTATTCATTGTTCTTATTTGTGACTTAATCAATATTATATTCGATAGGCTCTTTTAGATATGGCGCATATTTTTTTGAGAGCCAGGGATGCAACTGCCCATACAATATATCACTGACCTTATTGGTGCCGGCATGTGTAAAATGAACAATGTCATAGAAAAACGCACTGCTTTTGGGCATTTCTTTTGCAAGATCGATCAATAATATTTTCTGTTCTATTGCTACCTGCCGGGTAATATCATTATATAATTCCATCCGCTTCCACCAAAGCAGACCATTCATCCCCTCCCACAGCTTAAATTGTTCCAGATCAACTCCAGACAAACTATCCACGCCGGCACCAAATAAAGATGGTTGGGTAATCAGGACAGGCATTATTCGATTATCCCTGCATACCTGTACCAACTCCTGCACCCGCTTTTTATAGCCCTCCAGGTAATCGTTTTGCTTTTTTAAATGCTCATTGATTGCCTGATCGGTGAGGGTAAGCGGATTATTAGATGTGTCTTTCAGATCAATATAGGTATCTGCAAGACGATTTACCTGGGCCCTGCGTGAGCGAAGGAGGTTAACGACTGTGTTGCAGAGCTCACTCTTTTTACTTAAAAAAGCAAATATGTTCCCGTATTTGTCCGCCATATTTGAATTGTCAGATGTACTCAAATCATCACGTTCTATATCATTACAACCGATCAGAAATAGGATTACCTGGGGTTTGAGCTTGACTACATAATCTTTCAGCAATACAAGGTGGCCAAAAGTTGAGTGCCCGCCCAGGCCAGCATTGTTTACCCAAATATTGAAGGAGCCATTTAAAGAAGCAGAAAGTTTGTGACTCCAGGTAAGACTATCTGACAAATAAGTACAGGCAGTAGTGCTGCCACCGATAGAAATAACAGTCAAAGGACGTGGGGCATTTACCGGCCTTTCCGGACCTCTGAAGCCCAATGAATTAACAGAATGAAAGATTGTATCCTCTATTACGGGTATGCTCTTATTATGAATAATATATTGCTTATTGGTATTGAGAATGATCTTGTCCCCTTTTATGCGAAAATGAAATGGGTTATAAATGCGCAGGATAATCTCTAAAGAAACAATTGTAATGGTAAAAAGATACAAGGCATAAAGAACATTTTTTTTGCGCATAACCAATATTTGAACAAGGGGCTTATTGGGAAGGATAAGGCATCACCAGGTGTTTTCCATGCCTTCTTTGGTGTAAACAAAATTTCGGTCTTTAAAATAGCTATCAGCACCTGCCTTTAATTTAACAGCATCTTTCCGAAACAGCCGTGCTGCCAAAGACAGGGGATATAAAATAACAAAAAAGACAGTGATCAATATGATCCTGCTTGTTACATAGCCCATTCCATGGCCCAGTTTCATCCAGGCCCAGTGGATCTTATCGGCAAGAAAAGGAATAAACATGCCAATGATACCCAGGATCACGGCTGCAGACAGCAGGTATTTTCGCTGGTACACCAAATACAGGATGACACATGCGATCACCAATACCAGGATGGTTTCTGTACTCTTTTTGGTCATAGGATCAAAACAAAGTGTATATGAATGGAGCAATGGCAGAACCGCCACCCAGGACGAGTAATATACCCAGCAGTAGCAGGATCAGAATAAGAGGGGCCAGCCACCACTTCTTCCTCACCTTCAAGAACGCCCAGATATCTTTTAAAAAATCCATATTGTATGTTTCGAATTAAGTCTGCAGGTTAACAGGACACTATGCTAATCCGGATCAATATCCTTTCTCCAATCGGCCTTTTCTTCCCAGGGCCCCTGTTCTTTTTTGTGCAATATAAAATTACCGATCACAAGGCAATCCATATCGGTACGCATAAAGCATTTGTACGACTCTTCTGGTGTGTTAACAATCGGCTCCCCACGTACATTAAAACTGGTATTGACCATCACTGCATACCCCGTTTGTTGTTTCATGCAGTGCAGGAGCTTCCATAAGCGGGGGTTTGTTTCCTGGTGTACTGTTTGTATGCGTGCTGAATAATCAATATGTGTAACAGCTGGTATATCGCTCCGCCGAAAATACAATTTATCCAGCAGAGTCTTTGCCTGAAAATCGGCCGGATAAGGTACCTGGCGGCTATTCTTTATTGGCTTTACCAATAGCATATAAGGGGAACTGCCCTGGTGGTTGAAATAATCGCCCACTTCTTCCGCCAACACAATCGGCGCAAATGGCCTGAATCCTTCACGATACTTTATTTTCAGGTTGATCTTTTTTTGCATATCGGGATTCCGGGCATCTGCCAGGATACTTCTGGCCCCTAATGCCCTGGGACCAAATTCCATCCGGCCCTGGTGCCATCCGATTACCTGCCCATTAGCAATTAAAGTGGCCACCTCTTCCAGCATCGCTGCTTCATTGTCGAACCATTTATGGGTAGCATTGTACTTTCGAAGGGTAGATAGTATTTGGGTATCGGTATAACTGGTTCCCAGGAAGGAGCCTTTGAGGCCATCTGCGGTCTGGGCGTTGAGCTTCCTTTCCTTGTTGTAGTAGGTATAATAAGCCGCATAAGCAGCACCCAGGGCGCCACCCGCATCCCCCGCTGCCGGCTGGATAAACAGCTCCTTAAATAATTTCGTGGTATCCAGCTTCCCATTGGCCACGCAATTAAGGGCCACGCCTCCCGACAAACAAAGGTATTCGGCATTGGTAAGTCTTTTTGCTTCCCGGGCCAGGTTCATCACGGCCTCTTCCAGTACCTGTTGGGCTGCCAATGCCAGGTCGCAATGATGTTGCTCTATAGGTTGTTCTGCAGAACGCCGGGGAAACCCAAACAGCGCTGCCCACCTGTCATCTTTGGCCATACGCAAACCGACGGCGTAATTGTAATAATGTTGAGGCAGGAAGATCGACCCATCGCTCTTCAGGTCAATGAGCTTGCTTTTAATGATGTCTTTGAATCGTTTTACCCTTTCACTATCTGGATCTCCATAGGGCGCCAGCCCCATTAGTTTGTATTCCCCTGAGTTTACCTTAAACCCACAGTAATAGGTGAAAGCAGAATAAAACAATCCGAGTGAATGGGGGAAATCTAATTCTTTGAGTACAGTTATCTTGTTTCCTTCCCCCATACAGATAGAGGCAGTGGCCCACTCTCCTACCCCGTCAATGGTCAAAATAGCCGCCTTTTCCCAGGCAGAGGGGTAAAAAGCACTGGCCGCATGGGAAAGGTGATGCTCAGGAAATAAGAGTTTTACTTTCTTTTTATCGACCTTCTCAATATCGTTCAAGGCATCCCAGATCAGTTTTTTGAGAAACAGCTTTTCCTTCAGCCATACAGGCATGGCCATCATAAATGACTTTAATCCGCCGGGAGCATAAGCATAGTAGGTTTCCAGCAGGCGCTCGAATTTTAGTAAGGGCTTTTCGTAAAACACAACAGCGTCGAGATCATTCACCGAGCAGCCTGCATATTCCAGGCAAAAACGGATAGCCTGGGTGGGGAAAGAAGCGTCATGCTTCTTACGGGTAAAACGTTCTTCCTGGGCTGCGGCAATCACTTCGCCATCCTGGATAATTGCTGCTGCAGAATCATGGTAAAATGCAGAAATACCTAAAATTGTCATATTACCTGGTAACCTTTGTTCGCAACTAAATTATACTTTTTATTTTATACTCTGCTCAAAGCCATAGAGGTCCCGCATTTCCGGAGGGTATAAAAAAAGGCTGCCTTTTCAGGCAGCCTCGAAAGTATTTGTTGTTTGTTGTTACTATCGCATCAGGTACATTTTTCCATACCCGTTGGTAAAGAATTTGTCGGTATTGTCGCTGGTGGATTTGTACTTATCCATCGCTTTTCCATTGAGACTGGTAACCACCCGGTACAAATAAACACCATTGGCTAATTTTTGACCGTACTGATCTGTACCGTCCCACTTGAACTCTGTGATATTTCTTCCAATACGCAAAGGACCTAACTCATCAATAGTAATTTCCCGCACGATCTTACCAGTTACTGTTAATACCTGTATTTTGAGATTCTGAGGTATTTCACTACCTGTAATGGTGAATACAAATGCTGTGGAAGTACTGAAGGGGTTAGGATAGTTCAGCAAATTGGAGATCATCGGCTTATTGATAACCCTGAAAGTTACCCGGTATTCTGCACCTGCTTTGTTGCCGCTTCTATCCTTCCCTCTGACAATTAACTCATATTCATCTCCTTCCGGATTTACCTGGCTGGTAAAGGCCGGGGTAAAGTCAAGCACTGCAGAATTGTCATTACCGCTGGTAGCCGGCGTAAAACGCAAGGTATCATTATCAAAGTGATAGGTGCGGGTAGATCCATTGGGGTACTTCACTTGCACCGAAGACAGGCTCGTATCGTTCAGTAACAAGTGCTTCGCTTCGTCTTTCAGCCTGATCTGAATATGCGGTTTAGCTGAAACAATATCACGGTTGAGGATGTGCATACCGTCGAATGTAACATCCAGGAATGGATTGGTATTATCAGCTTTTACATAAAAATTATGGTACAGGAAGTTATTGAAATGGTATTGTTCCGGCTGCCCATTATCAGGGTTAGCTTCCACATAAAGTGTATTATTTCCAATGTAATCCTTGGAATTTAATTCAAATTTTATGGTAATAGTATCACCTGAAATGATAGGCTTTAGCTTACCCAGGGGAATAGTATGCGGTACATTGCTGTTGTCAGTAACAATAGCTTTTACCACCATACTGTCGAAATCATGCTTACTTATATTCTTGAAGGCGATGGCAAATTTGAATGTTTCACCAATATCTATTGTATCCTTTGCAGTCAGGAGAATATTGGCAGCCATGGACCCTTCAGGAACAGGTGTATAATATACACGCCAATAATCAAGCTGGTAAGGTGTCAAGGCAACAGAATCTGCATTCCGAAGCTTCAGCTTCATATAAGGGTAGTTGGTAGCACTTACTGTTGAAAGATTAAATTGCTGGGAATTCTTATCCAGGGTGTACAAGGTTGTTTCCGCAAATGCAGAATTGATACCAATTACATCCACAGTAGGCTTATCTGCTGAAGGCTGTTCAAGGGAAGTACCATGCCAGCGCAATTCTTTCCAGGAGGCCGCAGGCCCAAATATTGGTGACGTAACATACCCAACGGTATCGGGCGTAAAACACTCAACATTTAAGGATATCTTACCTTCAAAACTTTTAGCGACAGCGTACTTGGGAACAAAGGTTGAATTGATTGTATTGGCTCCCTTTTTATATACGAAGGCCCAGGCCCTGGATGTGGTAATAGAATCTATATCCACAAAGCCTGCTGCCAGTAGTTTATGGTAGATTGAGTTGTTGGGGCCATATAACAAGGTATCATTTTGCCAGGTTTGAATATAGGATTGCGGATTGCTATGGAATACACTCTTTACCAACACAAATGAACCGCTGGGAATGACATCCATAAAATCCATCATCTTCTTACGGCTGGCTGCGTCCATGTAGGAAAACTCGAAATTATACCACCTGGTTGGTGCACAATTGGCTTGCCCACTTCCATAACGATTCAGGTTATTGGGGGTCGGCAGATTATCATCCACGTTTTTCCACGGCTTAAAAGTGACACTATCAAATACAAGGAATATCAGCGAATTTCCCACACAGGCACTGGCGATGTAATTTTCATCATTGACTGTAACACCAAATTCGGGGTCGGTTGTACAACCTGTTTGGAAAATACAGTTCTTAATAACGAGTTTATTTTTCCGCAGCCCGTACTTCCATTGCCGGGTTTCCGTATCCAGGTACATGCGCTCAACCGTGGACTTCTCCTGCTGGAAAAGGTGTGATTGATTGTATCCTTCCACGTTGTTCTTAAACATGAAAGATTGATTCACCCATTGGAAGTTTCCATTAGCTACCGGAACCGGTGAAATACGCCAGTAGTACACGGTACTATCCAGATAGCTAAGTTGGGGATCATATTCTACCACTCCGCCTCCGGAGGATATCGTTTTAGACTTTTTATCTATGGAATTGAACTTCTCTGTGGTATCTATTTCAATAATATAATTCTTCTGTACACTTACCGGATTGGCCGTTGTTGCAAATAGCTTCTGTGTGGGATCCTTTATAATGGCCATGTCGTAAGGGAAAGTAGGCCGTGCTTCATCCTGATAAATATTGATCTGTTTCGTAGCTGAATTGTTATTTTCTGCTACTTCATCTACCACCTGATCATCATCAATATTTACAGTAATGGTATGCGCTCCCTTATCCCGTGTTGAAACGATGGGTACATTGATCAGAATGGAATCAGCAAAAGCAATTGCTGCTCTTTTTTCCCTGTACAGAGTAGCGGTACTTCCATTGGGATACTGTTGTTTTACCTGTACTACAATGGAATCATCGGTAGCTCTTCCGAGGTTTACCAGGCGAACTCTTAATTCAAAGTGGGTTTCTGCTATAGAAACAAAAGAAGGGTTGATCTTTATAGAAGACTCTTCCACCACATAATCTGGCTTGCCCTGGGCATTGATACGTAAAGCAGGATCGCCATGCAAGGTTATTTGTTCTGCGTGTAAGCGGGTGTAAAAATCGCTGGGACCGGTAGCATTCTGCATCATTTGGAATGCATCCCTGGAGGTTTCACCGAGTGATTTATTAAAGTCCGTACGTGATATAGTTCCATACAGGTTGGTAAGGAAAAGATTCAGGTAATTTACAATACCATAGTGCGTACTTGCTACAAAAGCAATACTACCACGCTGTTTGGCCAGAACGAATTTCTCGGACAAGGTTTCATTAACAGCCAGCCGTTGAGGATAAAAGGTAAAGAAGTTACCTGCATTACAACCATTTACAAAAAACACCGGGTACTTACCCTGGTTATTGTAGTTCTGCGGATTGTCGAGGTTAAACTCAAGGGTGGTAGCAGAAGAGTGGCCGAAATAATTGAGGAAAGCAATACCATCCGAAAAGAGTTTTGCTATTTGGTCTGATGCCAGTTGATCAGAAGTGCCGGCCACTGATTTACAGAAGCTGGATACTTTACCGCCAAACAGCGTGTCTTCCACAATCTGCTTGTACACGCCCATATAGTTACACAATACCGATCCGAGATAAGGTTCGGTGGCGCCGGTAACCTGCACTACATTCTTCATCCATTCACGTGCAGCCAGTGTATTGGGGGCATTCTGTTGTTGATTTTCGTATTCCTTTACTTTTTCAAGATAATCTTCAATTTCTTTGCCGCTCACAACCGATAACCGTCCAATGGGTGTCACCGGGATGGGACTTGAAACGGTAGCCGAACTTAGGAGGTTGTCCGAAGCGGGCGTACCAAACGTGGGTATAATATTCAGTTTATCCACGACCGGATCGCTGATATGCCAATGGTATTCGTAATAAGTCATCCCACGCCCGATAAGGAATACATTTTTAAGCGATCCTGAAAAGCTTGCCCGGGCATACCGGATAAAGTTACGCACGGATAAGGGGTGCTTTTTAATACCAAATGCAAACTGATCCACCAGTTCGTCTATATCCGCCACCATCACATTATATCCGCCACCTGCCGTTGATTGACGGTAAGCCTTATAATCATTTACAGGGTTATTACCCGTCGACCCTATATACAGAGAAGGATGGGTAATGATCATATAATTACCCTGGTTTGCTGCCAGGGAATAATTTACAAATGTTTTTGTGGTAAGTCCACTAACTGTTGTTACGTTAGCAGCTTCTGCATTTACGAGTACCAGATCACGTGCGGCTGCAGTACCAGGCAGTGCAAACAATATTGATCCGGGTGTTGTAGTAATATCTGCAACGTAGCGTTCTCCCAGGGCCATATCGTATAAGACGGGCGGCGTGCTGCCGTAATCGAATTCTTTAATGGCCAGGAAATAACCGGCGGCTTTGGCCGGCAGGGTGAATTTGAAGTTCTTAAGGTTCCCAAACTTGAATTCGCGCGGATAAGTTATTTCGTAATAGGATACAGCCATCCGGTCTGTTCCGATGGGCGAACCATTATTAAACACTACAGTAGCAGTACCGCTTTGAATAGTAGATGCCGGAAAGGTAGCCGTAGTATGCAGGTCATTAAAATAATCCATCACCACATCTTTCACTACCGTATTATTCACAGTGACCTTTACAGTACGGGGATTCAATGCATTGCCGGATACGCCAAACCTAAACGTTGCATCTGGTCCACTGGGATATACAGAAAGGCCTGTGAGTGCAGTTGACAGTGGAGAAGAAGGAAGAATGTCGCCACTTGCCCAGTATTCTCCTTTATCATAGGAAGAAGAATACAGGTACTCTCGCAGATCAACGGCAAAACCCAGGTTGATCCTGGTCTTAAAATAATTACCCGCCGTGTACATGAGATATTGCTCTACAGGGGGTACGGGCCCTCCCACATTATTGACCACATTTTGGTACCTGAAACCTGATTGATCGCTATTGACACTTAGAAAATAAACAGCCGTATCAGTAATCAGGTTGGTTTTATCTGTATGCTGGAAGGTAGGATCCCGGTACATGGGCTTGTCTGCCTTTCCATCGTTGGGTAGACCCCAAAATTCAAGGTACCCATTAGCAGGCAACACACCACTGGCAACGGAAGGGTAAAAAGGGACCTTTACACCATTGCGCCACAATTCAAGGTTCTGCACTTGTGTTCCGCCAATGCCGGCAGCATCGAGGTTTGCTTTGGAAATACGCAACAAACCTTCGGTGGCTACTTTGAATTTATAATAGGTCTGATTGAACTTTATCCATTCGTTGTTATATGGCTGTGCAGCTACGGACAAAGCTGCCAGCATAAACAACAGAGTAAAAATTCGCTTCATAGTATGATGTTTCAGGTTTTCTTCAGGGATTATGGCTAATTACTTTTTCTGTTTTTTCTTTAGATCCAGTTTCAATGAAAAAACATGCGTATATAACGGATTAGATTGATTGGCCAGGTTGGTGAATGCATAATCGATCTGCACATCGGATATTTTAAATCCCGCACCTATGCTTGGTTGATAGATCCAGATCTTCTTCTGGTTGGTAATATCATCATCGTCGAGTCCTTTCTGAAAGTTGTTCACGCCTCCTCTTACAAAGAAGACGTCTTTCCAGGCAAGCTCCAGTCCGATCTTAGGATCTACACTCACTACATCTGATCCCCATACAGTATTGCGCTTGCCATCGAAAGTAAGGTCTACATTGGCTTCTGCCAGTAAACCCAGTGTGCGGCTAATCTTAAAATTATAGGCGCCTCCCAATATCAGCCTGGGAGCGGTAAGTTCTGTTGATTTAACCGGGATCTCATTTTTGGTAAGGAAGAACACTTCTCTTTCACGCTCGTTCAGGTTAAAAGTCCAGGCATTAAAGGTGGTAGTAACATCCCTCACAGTGGCTCCCAATTGCAAGCGCTTGCTTTTGTACTGAATACCGAGATCAAAACCGAATCCCCAGCCAGTAGCAAAATCGCCTGCTTTACGGTGGATCACTTTGGCATTGGCGCCGATACTCAAACTCTTTTCTGGGTCACGCAATTTGATAGGTTGTGCAAAAGACAAGAGGAAGGCATAATCAGCGGAAGAAAAACTGGTAATGTTGTTGTAATTGATGGTGCCATCGGCTTCTACCAGGAAGATGGTGTTCGGGATATCATCCACCGCGAAGCGAAGGAGTGATAGAGCCAGTACCCGTTTGTTATCCTTCAGCGGAATGGCCAGGCTACCATAATCGTATTTTCCGATACCGGCAAAATATTCAGCATGCATCAGGTTCAACTGGGGTTGGTCTTTAACGTGTACCAGACCTGCCGGATTCCAGTAACCAGCGGTGCCATCATGTACGCTGGCAACCTGGGCACTCCCCATTGCCAGGCCACGGGCGCCTGCTCCGATATTTAAAAACTCATTGGAGTATTTGCGAAATTGAGCATAGGAATTTTGTTGCGATACCAGGGCTATCACAAGGGTTACGACAACACATGAAGCTTTCTTCATTAATCCAATTTTCGGAATAAGCAATTTCATTTACAAAGGTTATTTCATTATGATATTGGCTGCATGTATCCTAAAACCGTGGGGCCGAACGCTGAAAATGAGCCATTTCAGGCCACCGGAACCTAACTAAGACTAACGATTTTTATGGCGAAAATATTGCTTCTGCCCGGGTAAACCTGCTGTAATCCTTACATTTGCACAATTCATTGATCTACCTTGCAATGAGGCTTTAACGCCTTAATAAATACGCTATTGGGGCCTGAACAGTTTGGGTATCCATTTTTTTATTCAGAATTACCGTTAACTACTCAATGTCAAAGATATATATATTATGAACCTGATAGAAGAATTACGTTGGAGGGGCATGCTGGCGGACATTATGCCCGGTACGGAAGAACAATTAAAAAAGGAGATGACCACGGCTTATATTGGTTTCGATCCTACAGCCGACAGCCTCCATATAGGCAGCCTGGTACCTATTTTACTGCTGGTACACCTCCAAAAAGCCGGCCATAAGCCCATTGCCCTGGTGGGTGGGGCTACTGGTATGATCGGCGACCCTTCCATGAAGAGTGAAGAGCGTAACCTCTTGAGTGAAGAGCAGTTACAAATAAATGTAGAAGGCATCCGGAACCAGTTATCGAAGTTCCTGGATTTTGACCCTGCCAAGGTCAATGCTGCAGAAATGACCAATAACTACGATTGGTTTAAGGATATTTCCTTTATCCATTTCCTGCGCGATGTGGGTAAACACCTTACCGTCAATTATATGATGGCCAAAGACAGTGTGAAGAAACGCATTGAGGGCGATACGGGCATCAGCTATACGGAGTTTGCCTACCAGTTGATGCAGGGATACGATTTTTACTGGTTGTATACCCATAAGAACTGCAAACTCCAGATGGGTGGCAGTGACCAATGGGGTAATATCACCACTGGTACCGAGCTGGTACGCCGTAAAGCGGGAGGCGAGGCTTTTGCCTTTACCTGCCCCTTGATCACCAAGACTGATGGCACCAAATTCGGCAAAACGGAGAAAGGCAATGTGTGGCTGGATGCTAACAAAACATCGGCATATCACTTTTATCAGTTTTGGTTAACTGCCACAGATGCAGATGCAGAAAAGTGGATCAAAATATTCACCTTCCTCACACCTGAAATAGTGGAGGGATTGATCAGCAAACACCTGGAAAACCCTGGCGCCCGTGAACTTCAAAAAGCACTGGCGCACGAAGTAACAGTTTTTGTTCATGGAGAAGAGGGATTGGCAGAAGCATTGGAAACTACCCAAAAGATCTTTGCAAACCAGAACGCTCCTGCCGAATCCTTAAGCCAGGAAGACCTGGAAGGACTGAAAGGCATAGAAAAATTTGATTATGCTGCTGAGAAAATCCAGGCCGGTGTAGACATTGTTACGTTTTTGGCTGAATCAGGTATCTTCCCCAGTAAAGGAGAGGCCCGTAAAACTGTTCAGGGCGGAGGCGTAAGCATTAATCGCAAAAAAGTAGAGGATATCCAGCTCACCATAGAAAGCAGCCTGTTGTTGCATGGCCAATACCTGCTGGTACAAAAAGGCAAAAAGAATACCTACCTGGTTAAAGTGAACTAGGCGGGATTTAAATAGTATTAATGAAGGGATGATCCGTCGGTCATCCCTTTTGTTATTTAAACCCCAACCAATATATCCATTCTTTCGTCTTATCCGTTATAACTATGAAACACGCTTCAGGTATGAAATCATATTGCCTTGCCCTGCTCATGATTGTATGCTGTCATACATCCCGGTCGCAGCAAATAACAGATACCCTGCTGGTACATTTTGATTTCAACCAGGCTGTTCTCACTACGCAGGCTGCCGCTACCCTGGATAGCTTTTTACAGCTCAATCCACTGGCTACCATCACTCATATCTCCCTGGCCGGCCATTGTGACTTTATAGGTTCCCATCATTATAATGACTCCTTGTCGCAGGAAAGGGTTAAGGCTACCAAAGCCTACCTGGAAAATAAAGGATGCTCGCCTGCCCTGTTTGGCCAGGAGGCGGGACTGGGAAAACGCCAACCGTTGGAGCTTGCACAAACAGATGTAGCCAGAGCAACGAACCGGCGGGTAGAACTGATCTTTATTAAACAGGCGCCGGTCAAGGTAACACCACCACCCCGGGAAGAAAAAGTGGTAACTCCTCGCCCATCCCGCTTATCAGATATCATTAAAGACTCTTCCACTAAAGTGGGCAGCAAGCTTGTTTTACCCAATATGAACTTTGAACCCGGAAGGCATTTTTTATTATCGGGTTCCTTTGGCATTTTGCGGGAACTGTACCAGGTGATGAAAGACAATCCTACCCTGCAAATTGAAATACATGGCCATGTTTGTTGCATGTCGGGCGGGGTCGATGGTCCCGATGTAGATACCGGTGCTCCAAACCTGTCGGTACAAAGAGCGAAAGCTATTTATGATTACCTGGTGAGTGCCGGTATTGCTGCCCAACGTATGCAATACATGGGATTCGGAAGTAGCCAAAAGCTATTTCCCGAGGAACGCACGCCCCTGGAAGAGACCAAAAACCGCCGGGTGGAGATCAAGATTACCAGTAAATAAAGTAGCCTTAGAAACCTCCTTTCGCAAACTTTTCAATGGCCTGAACCAACACATCGAGGTTTTTAGTAGTAGTATATACATTAGGAGTTACCCGCACACCTTTGAGACCTTCATAATCTACAGTAGTGATATGTATTTTATAATTGGACAGGAGGAATGACTCCAGTTCACCGGGTTTCTTACCTTCCACGTTTACCAATCCAAGTGCGCAACCAAATCCTTGTTTCATGGACGTGCCCAATTGCACTTTAGGGATATCTTTCACGCGGCTCATCCAATAGTTTTTCAGATAAAACAGGCGCTGCTCTTTGCGTTGCGGGCCAATCATATCATAAAACTCGATTGCTTTTCCAATGGCTTGCTCTATGAAGAAAGGGCGGGTACCCAGGTTTTCAAACTTGCGGATGTCTTCACTTTTGGGATCGGGTGCAGCAAATAAAGGATAGATATTTTTGATCTTATCTTTCTTTACATACAATAGACCGCTTCCAATACAAGCGCTCAACCATTTATGCAGGCTGGTGCCGAAATAATCAGCGCCCAGCTCGGGGATCGTATAGGGGAAATGTGCAAAGCTGTGCGCTCCGTCCACTATTACTTCAATTCCTTTTTGATGAGCAGCATCGGCAATCTTACGCACCGGCGTGATCTGCCCATTCCAGTTAATAACATGGGTAAGGTGAACCACTTTTGTTTTGGCGGTAAATGCCTTTGTATAGACAGCTGTCATAGCCTCATTATCTTCACTGGGCAGTTCGGGGCTTACCCATACCAGCTTGATGCCATCCCGCATTTCACGCTGTTTCCAGGCATTCATCATATTGGGATAATCGTATTTACTCAACACTACTTCATCGCCGGCCTTAAGGGGCAGGCCAAAGATCACCGTTTCCAATGCCTCTGAAGCATTGCGGTGGATGGCAATCTCTTCTGCGGAGCAGCCCGCCAGGATAGCCAGGTTTTTTCGCAAAGGTTCTCTTCCCTGGTCAAGGATACGCCACATATAGTAACTGGGAGCTTCATTACTCAGATCGTGGTAACGTTTCATGGCATCCTGCACTGTTTTGGGGGAAGGTGATACGCCGCCATTATTCAGGTTGATCAGCGAGGGAGAAACGGTATAGGATTGTTGTACATAATACCAGAAATCCTCCTCGCCTGCCAGTTGGTCCGCCGGAATACTGGCTGCCTGTTGCAGTGCATGATCAAGATTACGGCTCCAGGCTGGCTGCGTAATAGCTGCCAACAAGCCGGTTGCAGAAAAAATTCCTGTTTTATTGAGAAAGGAGCGACGGGTATAGGGATTCATGAGCCTTGGTTTATCGGAAAATTAAACAATAAATCCAGTCCAAATGTGCACTTTATGACCTGTGGCAAAGAATGTTATGAAACTAAATGATTTTTCTTAAAAACCATTTGGCGCAAATCATTGGAACACCTATTTTTGCACTCCCAATTGAGAAATTGGCAAGGCTGCCCGATAGTATAATGGTAGTACAACTGATTTTGGTTCAGTTTGTCTAGGTTCGAATCCTGGTCGGGCAACTTAAAGCGAAATCAAACGATCGCTAACAACACTCAAAACCCGCGCAAATATATATTTGACGCGGGTTTTGCCATTTTGGGAGATTTGATAATTTTCGTTAATTTTTGGCATACTCCTTACACTGTTCCTTACTATTTTCCTTACACTTTTTTTGTATCTTTAAGCTATGAAGATGCCTGTGTATACACCTGTGTGGAACTGGAGAAATAAAAAAAACAAGAGCGAGAGATATCCCGTTCATATCCGCATTCACTTGGCGGGGGACGATAAATATGAACCTGTGCAGGTACCTCAGAAGGTGGGGAAAAATGAATGGACAGACAAAGCAGGCTCTTGGGTTAAGAATACGCATCCATTTGCCTTTGAGATCAACAATGCCATTAAAGCAAAACTAGATATCCTGGACGCACTGGTGAAACGGTATTACGAAGCCAAAAAGAGCCTGAATTATCCCCTCATCTTCCGCGAGCTACAAAAAAACAATAATACTAATTCCTTCAATACCTATTTCAAAGATTATATCACAGATCCCCGTGAAACGGTGGACGAAGAAACCTTGAAGCGTTATGCCGCTTGCCTGCAACACCTTAACAGGTTCAATAAGGCCATCACCTTTAATGACCTGTCAAGCGAGCTATTCCTTGATTTCAAAAAGTACCTGGAAGATACGGCCACATTGGTTGGATCGACGATTAATGGGTACTTTAACGCTATCAAAAAAGTGGTGTATTGGTCGCGAAAAGACCATCATATCACCAAAGAGCACCAGGAATCCATTTTTGAGGATGTGCATATTAAGGTTGGAAAAGCTAAAAAAGACCACCTCGAACTCGATGAAGTAAAGGAATGGATCGACTACCAATTCACAGAGCAATTCAGGGTATACGAGCGCGACCGGGATATGTTTCAGTTATTGATTTATACCGGGTATTATTATAACGATCTACGGGAATTACTCAAATCAGAATACAAAAAAGACCCCGAATATGGGCCATATCTTAAAAGTGACAGATACAAAAACGATAACCTAGCCATTATTCCCCTGTGGAAATTTCCTAAAGCTGTTGACCTAATAGAAAAATACAGAGATAGTGATACAAAGAGTCCCTATTTATTAAGAAGAGACGCCTTTATCGAAGACCAGCCTTTTAATCGAAATCTGAAAGTGATAGCAGGGGAAAAAATGTTGGGCTGGAAACGGAATGTTTACAATAAGCTGGGTAGGACTACCAACTCTCAACTCTGGATTCGATTTGGCGCAAAACGTTCCATTGTTTCCAAAATGATGGGACATGAAAAAGAAGAAACAACCAGCGCCTATTTTGAGGTGAACGTCCGGGATGTTATTGAAGGAACAAAAGACATTGACTTTACCAGTTTAGGATTGTAATTAAATAGACAAACATGAGCACGTTCATCCCCCTAATTGAGCTTAAGCATCATGAACAGATATGGCTGTCGGAAGTCTTAAAAATGAATCTTGCGGGAACTAGATTTAGTTTCAGAGAACTTTACAGTAAACTTCACAAATCGTTACCGACCGGTTTCAAACCCATAACCATGGATTCCAGGTTAATTGATGCGTCCGGAGAAACCATTAGGTTTCTTGGCATAACCGCCGTCACCAAGGACGTAAGTATAATTGAAAAAACGGATGCGATTGTAGAAAATGTCAAATTGATGATACTTTCTGATCCACAAAGCGAAAACATTGAAATTGTCGAACTATCCAATAAAGCAAAAGTCGATATACCCTGGACAAGCCTAATTCTTAAAACAATCAATGAATTCGGCGCATTCTATTCAGGCGCAACATATGAAGAGTCTTCCACCAGATTAAAGAGTATTCGAGTGCATGGAGATGACAATATTTTCTTTCAGTATATGAACTTCGCTGGAATTGAAAATTTGATAACCATTCGTTCTTTTGAGTCCTACGCTCCAATGGGAGACCATTTTACGATTCAGGAAAGGGTGATTGCCGGTGATAAGATTGATGAAATATTAGAAAGGGTAAAAACCTTAGAGCTTGGTCAAGAAGTCATCTATGACGATGTTTGCAAAGAACTCAATGAAATGAAAGCTCTTTTGACATTGGACAAAAAAAACTGGAAACAACTGCTCGTCGGCAAAATTATGGATATGGTCGCCAGTGGTATTATTAGCGAAACCGCCAGCAAACAAATTATAGAATGGGTCAAACCCTTTATTGGAAAACTCTTGGGTTAAGGAACAAGAGTTTTATGCACATATTATTATATGAAATAGTCAAGATTTGATCTGACAGTTGGGATTAACTTTAAGTAACCACACTTATTAATCAATCCCAAAAAGTCAGATCATGAAGACAGCATCTAAGTTAATCAAAAGCAAGTTAGGATTACTGCACTTAGCAGAGCATTTAGGCAATGTCTCCCAGGCATGCAAGGTAATAGGCTATAGCCGCGATAGCTTCTACAGAATCAAAGAATTGTACGATACAGGCGGCGAGGCAGCGCTGCAGGAAGTTAGCCGCAGTAAGCCAATACTCAAGAACCGGGTAGAGCCCTCTATTGAGACAGCTGTTGTAAAGATGGCCTTCGACTATCCGGCCTTTGGCCAGGCAAGGGCCAGCAATGAACTGCGCAAGCAAGGGGTCTTTATTTCTGCCGGCGGTATCCGCAGCGTGTGGCTTCGGCACAACCTGGAAGTCTTTGACAAGCGCCTGAAGGCATTAGAAGCCCGTATAGCCCAGGAAGGACTGATCCTTACCGAGGCGCAGGTTATCGCTATGGAGCGAAAGCAAGAGCGTCGGGAAGCCTTTGGAGAAATAGAAACTGAACACCCTGGCTATCTGGGTTCCCAGGATACTTACTACGTGGGCAACATCAAAGGAGTTGGACGGATTTACCAACAGACGTTTATTGACACCTACAGCAGGGTTGCTTTTGCAAAACTCTACGAGACCAAACATGCTATCACTTCCGCTGATATCCTCAATGACAGGGTTTTACCCTTCTTTGAAGAACATCAAATACCGCTGCTGCGCATATTGACAGACAGGGGTACTGAGTTTAAGGGCAAGCCTGAACATCATGAATACGAACTCTACCTTCAGATTGAGGGCATTGAGCATAGCAAGACCCAGGTACGACATCCACAGACCAATGGGATCTGCGAGCGCTTACATCGTACGATGCAGGATGAGTTTTATGCCATTGCCTTCAGGAAAAAGTTATACTGCAGTCTGGAAGAAATGCAAAAGGATCTTGATGAATGGATGAATTACTATAACCAGGAACGCACGCACAGCGGAAGATACTGCTTCGGAAAAACACCGATGGAGACTTTTAAGGAATCTCTTATCTTAGCAAGACAGAAGATGATAGGACAATCCTCCCCGGCAGCGTAAAATATATCCTGACCCTATAAAACTAAAAATCCCTTACTGTCCGATCAAATAGTGTCTATTACATATTATACTTTATTTATTTGTATTACATGTAATGCATCCTCATCTTATTATATCGAAGGGTCATTAAAATACCGCTCTATCTCAGAAATGGGGACATAAATCTTTCGTTTCTTTTTAATCGTTTTGATTTTGTTCTCAGCAATTAACTGATTGAATTTCCATCGTCCGATCCCAATTGCAGCCATGTACTCCTTGGCGGAAATATTATCAATGATAACTCCTCCCCTTTTTTCATATTGCCTCCCCAAATTAACAAGGCTTTCCAGAATAAGCTGTTGGCCATTCTTGATAGCCTCCCACTCCTCTATTGGGATCGCCACAAAAGCCACTCCTTTTGCAATCTCCTCCTTCACAGTCTAAAAATTTAGAATTGATGTCTTCTTTTTTGAATCAGTTGTTCCTGGTTATTCGCTTCCTCCCTCCCCTGCTTAAAACTGCCTATAGAATTATTAATATGCATCCGCTCCATATCCAGTTTTTGAAAATTATTAATCAATTCACCCAAATCTTTTCCTTGGGTAATCACCTTCTGGCCAAACTCCTGTTGAAACTCTTGCTCCAGCTCAGGCTTTACTTTCAATATTTTAAATTCCTGTTCTTCCTTCACGATGTACATTTTCATACTTTCACTGTTTTAAAATATAGATACTGCTTCCAAATAACGGATTGTACGATGGCTCGTACCGGATAAAATTAAATTCTTGCAAGTCTTTGATCACTCGGTGATACGTCGCGACACCGCCTATTTTTGCTTTTCTCATTAGCCCCCTGCTGTAAATGGAAATAGGATTTTTTGCCTGCAGATTGGCTTCATGAATAATCGCTACCAGCAGGCTGATGTGTATGGGACCGCAACGCGGATTCTGCTCCATCTGATCCAAAAACGAGAATAATAATATGGAAGCCTGTTTTTCCAAATACTATCGAATTGTAGTCCCGTAGTCGTTATGTTGAATCCTTGGATGTGGTAAAATGGGCACTTCGTATAAAGTTACTTTCAGCGCTTAGCTAATATTTTGCCGATGCTTCGAAGGATTTTCCTGCTTCGGCAAATCTATCTTTTCACCTATTTTTTGCTCTACAGGTTTTTGCGTGAGGCGCTCTTTTATTTCTTCTGCCAGATCTTTGCCTATGTAACCTTTTTCCAAAAGCTGATCAATCCCAATTCGGTCCTTGTTTAAATCATATACATTCAATGAACCTCCTTGCACCAGGCCAATTTGGAGAGAAGTATATAACTGTTCTTCCCTTCCATCGCTCGCCACAAAAGTTACCTTTTGTAAATTGCCTCGTTGATACGATTCCATTAAGCGATCTTTCTGCTCGGGGATAGCCAATTCCTTAATGGAATAATTTTTCGTAGCATCTTTTAAGCTAAATGGATATTCTTTTCTGTATTTAGCCATTTCAAATTTGCCCTTCTCCACATTAAATTTTCTTTTTGCCCAAGCCTCATACTGATTACCCTCCTTATCGGAAAAAGCACTGAACACAGGCCGCCCTGCTAAATAGTTCGCTGCCTTTTTTAAGGTGAATTTGTTCACCTGGCGCAGTTTCTGTTCCCCCTCTTTTAATTTCACATTATCTTGTCCCGTTAAATAAAAGGTTTCTTTGATTTCCTTTTTAGAATTTTCAGGCGCAACTGTTAAATCGAACTTGTTTAAGAAATACAGACTGGAATCTTTCGATTTATGTACATGGAAATCTGCAGTATTCTGATCACCATTATTGCTAAACCTATAAGGATGAATGATTTTTTCCTCACCTTTCTGTAACCGATCAAGCAATTCAGGTGTAAAGGCTGCTTCCGCACCTGCATGCTTAAATTGGTTTTTAATGTGATTTTCTTCTTTTTCTGTCATAACATTTAATTTTTTAGCATAAAATTTATCATCATCAAGGAAGCCCGGTTTAGGCACTGAGTATTCTGGAACATGCTTGTCCCATAAAATTTTTGAAATTTCAAACCCGTCCTCCGTTTTAGCCAATTTTTCTAAATCTTTAAGAATACTTTTTATTTCTATTACTCCTTTTTCCCAAACCCGAGGACTATCGGAATATTCATAATGCCAATCTGCTTTAGTCATTCTTTTTTCAAGGTCTTTCGGCAATTCTTTGAAATAATCGGTGTGACTATAGGAATATTTCTTTGATAGCGCATTAGGAGTTTCAAGAAGTATTTTTTCCCTGGCTTTTATAGTTTTATCCAGATCGATAATTTGTTTGGAGTTCACGCCATTGTTATCATCTGCATAAACAATGCAGTCCTGCGGTATTCTTCTATGATCTAACTGAGCAACTATGGATAATAATTCAAAAAGAGACTTCCATTGCCATCGATCAGGATGTGGTTCCCTCATTAAAAACATTTGACCGTCAGCACCGTCAGATATTCCATGCATACTTTTTCTACCGCCGATAAATCCGTCCTTAACTAGCACCGTCGGGAACATCCAATTATGATACTTTTGCAACTCCTTATATACCACCCGTATTTTATTGGCAACAATTTCCATAACTCCTGTATTAAAAATAATTCAGCTTACAGCCTTAGCTCTCAATAATGTTTTCAGTTTTATCGGTAGAATTACTGACCTGCCGCCATTCTTTTCATGCAGTTTGATATACAATACCTGGGATGGAAAGAAGGTAAATGGTGAAAATCCTATAACTAAATTCCGCTTTTCGTTGGCATTTAAAATTGACAAACCAAGCTCATAAAGAGGTGAAATTAATTTTTCATATACAGCAGAACGCTTTGAACCTTTCCGATCTTTTACAATGAACTGAATGTTCTCAATTGAGAGATCAAATAAGGAAAGGTTTTCAGCAGACAAAGCAAAAAAGAGGACACTGTCTTTTAGATAAATACCTGATAAAGAAAAATTGATCTTGTACTGTGATCTTCCTTTATGTAAAAACGGTTTCTCCAGTAGCACGGAATCTATATTTTGATCATACACCGCCCTATTCATGACAAGCTCATGAAGTACTGCCTTTTGGGCACGGCTGGCATCTTTTATGACTTCAATATTTAGCCAAATGGGGTTTTCGGCGTACGAAAGTATGAATGAGTGGAGCTTCCCGTCCGCTGTGATAATAGTTAAATTAGTTTCTTTAAAGTCGCCGGTATCGGCCTTAACCTGAAGTATATTTTCTGTGCCCTTGGCTTTCTGTACCAATACCTGATCGCTGCCTCGATCCACTCCTTTGATGGCGTACGGAAAAATCAAATTCGTTGTTTTGCTGTTACTAATGGGCAGAAAAAGCGGCTGAATAACTGTTGTTTTAAATGGTAGTTCTACCATTTGAGCCTGGCTGAATAAAGGATTGAATAGTATAATTAACACTGCTAGCCTTGTCACACATATTCGTTTCATACACTACAGTAATTAAATGATTAAAGACTTATTTGTTTTGTTGATCCATGAGAAATAAAGAATATCCAGCACTAATCGATACAAAAACCGGTTTTGTTTTTCGCTTGACCAATGATTTAGTGGCTTCGATTCCGGCGCTTACTGCCTCAGCACCTAACGAACCGCTCATGGTGCCGATATTAAAGCTCTGCATCGCCTGGTCTGCTGACTGTTTGGCCAGGTCGGAAACAAGATTTCCTTTCACAGGCAATCCCTCCAAGCCGTCGCTGGCAATAGCTTTTAGGGAAACCGGAATGAAGATGTTTTGAGTAATAATGCTCGATACTGTAATCATTACTCTATTGCTACTAAAGGAAACTTTGCCAGTAACCTCAAAACCTGCTGGAATTTTATACCCGTTGACAACAAAACCACGAAGTATTTTTATCTTGATGGTACTATTATTGGCGACCGATTGGGATTCATCCACAGTACACGGTAACATTGTTTCTTGTAAATAATTTTCTATTGTGCCATCAGAAAAGAAAGCGCCAAAAGAATGCTCTTTCCCGCTTCCCCCTAAAACGGTGATACTCTCTTGTTCAGGAAGATGAATGGGATATACCTTTCCCTGGTTCTTGACAGATTCGATTTTTAATCGCTCCTGCATCCTCTCGGGATACTGTAAATCCATGAAATTGCTCACTATTCCATTTAACTGTTGAATATCTTTATCAACCCCACTGTCTTCTTTCATAAGCTTCATCATATTTTCAAGACGATCAACACTTTCACTGTGTATTGATTCTGCCCTTCGATCCACTTTTAGTGCTTTCTTCTCAATGGGAATCGATTGTACGTCTTTGTCTATTGCAGCATTTATTTCTGCAATTTTCTGATATACTTTTACCTCGTTTGCATCTTTGTATCCATTATTGCTTTCTGGCCCTTGGTTAAAGCCAAACCGGCTACTATTAGGATCTAAAGTATCAGCCGAGTGAATCCACTCCTTAATGTTTGAGTAAGGATCACGTTGCGCCATTTCCCGGCGCTTCGCTGAATCCTGTTGAGCCTGCTCATAGAACTTTAACTTGTCCCAGTTTTCAGGTTTCAATTGCGCTTTCGGCAGCGTTGAATTTAGCCCTGTGTTATCTTTGACTGGCATTTCTGTCTGCTTTTCCTGTCCGCCTCCCAGTGCCCAAAAGAGAATACCAAGGAATGGCAGTATAAGCAATGGGGCAATAAGAAGGAATTTTGCTTTCCTTTTCGCCACCATAGATTCGGTTATTTGATTCATATGCATTTCATTTAATGACTGTTTGGAGAAATTGCAGGCTGTCTAATAATCCCGGCCTTTCGTGCTGGATACTATCGTAAGCGGCTGGATGTTCACGTCTGATGCTATCCATGTAATCGATCAGTAATCGACTGTTGCTGGAGCCATCATTTACCGTGGCTTTTCTCGATTGAATAGGAGTTTCTGCGCGACCGATATGCGTAGGAGATTTAATTGACTGGACCTTTAAGGTCACTTCCGAACGACCAAAAGCGTTCCAGATAGCAAAGAAGCTCGCTAAGGTGTATATGGAAAGCAAAAGCAGGAAGTAGGCATACAGCCATTTTCTGTGAATTTTGCTCGCCCACTGTTGCAGGAATAAACAAAATCTTGCTTCTACCTTTTGGAGGCTGCTTTGCCCGGTGGATATATCTGGTTGTTTTTTGCTTCTCCGAAACAGCTTGAATATTTGTAGCATACTATCTGATTTCCTGTTTAATGTCCCTGTTTTCAATAACTCTCCATTTCTCAATTAAATAACCATGTGCATTATTATCGCTTTGCGTCAACCCTGTCCTGACATATCCCTCGGTAATTAAATTCCTGGTTACTTCGGAAGTTGTGCGGGTAATAATTTGTTTTGCATAGCATCTGAAGTAATAGGGACTTTTATTCATATCGAGACTGATACTATCTATTTTCAGTGATTGCGAAATGTTCCCTGCAATGATGTTAGTGTAATACCCTGCCTCTTTAAGGTTCTCATATTCTCTTTTGGCCGATTCATCCGCCAGGTATAGTGCTTTTGTAATATTCTGCTTAACCGCCTTTTCATCCGGTGACAGCGTAAAGAAAAATAAATGGAAAGTCGAAATATGATCGCGTAATTCAACGGGTACATTTCTGTCCATAGCTATTGCTTCTACCAGTTTTCCATTGATGAGCACGTACACCTTACCTCTGAATTTATTAATCTCTCGATTACTGATATAAATGATAAAGCAGCTAATTGAAACACACGATGCCAGGAATACCAGGGAGAAAATCCTGATATACCTAAAAGCAGCATCGATATTCTTCATTTTTGTAAACATCTTTAATCCTTTTAATCATTGCCTTTCAGCTTGTTTTTTAAATAGTTGCCATATTTTTTACCTGCTTTTGACCAGGCGCTATTCGGATTGTTTGGTGTTTCGCTATTATATCCATCCAACATATCTTTGGAATAGTTGGCCAGGTTTCCAACTCCCCGTCCAGCTTGCGCTAGTCCCCTGGCAGCAGCACCAGCTACGAAGCTGCCAGCCGCCATCGTACCGGAGGCTGCCGCGCCGCCTGTAGCACCAGCAAATCCTGAAGTTTTGCCAGTCAATGCATCGCCGCCGCCCACGAACATCACGTAATTTGCAATACTGGGAATAGTCGTATAACCAATAATACCGATGATCATAAATACCATGTAGCCTGCATCTGCCCGACTGAAAAAAGTATCTCCCAATTGATTAATCTGGTCCAGATCTATTTTCAGCATTTTTTCCTGTATCGTACCGATAAGGAATCCAAAGAGGTTGCAGATCGGGAGCCATAGAAAAACGTTGACATATCTGGCGACCCAATGCTTTAGCGTGTGCTGAAAACCATCAAAGACCGCCAGACCGAACACGAGAGGGCCCAACAACGCGAGAATAATCAGGTTGAAAGTTCGCATGGTGTTAATACATAAAGAAGCGGCGGCGAACAGTAGTTGTAAAACTTCAGCAATCACTTCCTTGACCTGGTTTCGGAAATTATAGCCCATCTTGGCCATCTCAAATCTAATTCCATTGCCAATACCATCTAACCAGTCTTCATCTACATGGTTAGGATCTTCTGGATGCGTGAACTTGTACCATTTGTCGTAATTACCAGCACCATTATCGCCAGCATACATTTGGTAGACATCAGTTGTCTTAATCGCCTCTTCTTTTTGTTTCAGCAATATGGCTACGGCTTTATCAGAATTTTCCACGAGCTGGCCTGTTGTTAATTCGACTGGCTTTAAAATTCCCGTAACCAACGCCAAAAAATTCGGGAACATAAGAATGATAGACGCAAGAACGAATGGCCTGAACAGAGGGTACAAATCAATACTTTCTGCATTCCCAATATGTCGCCAAACCCTGGAACCAATATACCAGATCGCGGCAAATCCGGCGATACCCCGGCCAACGCCAATAAGTGCGGAACATTTCGGCAATAACTCCGCATATAATTCGTCTAGTACGCTATGCAAAGATTTAATATCATCAGCCCAGCTGCCGTCATCCTGCGCTTGTAATAACATTGGTAAACAAATTGCTGCTATACTGCAGAGAACTCTAACCCACATATTCATACCCCCCCCTTATTTTAAACAATTCACTAATTCACTGCAACTTCAAACTTGCTCAACCAGGAAAATTATTTCGCTTCGTAGTATTTCTTCAACACATCTAAATCTCTTTTTTCTCGTTTCTCCTGCAAATCCAGCATCCCGTTCGATGAATTAAAATATTGAAGGAAATTCAATTGATCTTTCATGTTTTCATAAATGCCGTTGATTTCTTGCAACCTCTCTTCGTCGCTCATTCTATAAGTACCATCCGTAAGCACTTTCAACAAATCATTTAATCCATCCAAAGATTGCGCAAGCAACTTGTCATATACCAAGTTGCCATATGCCGCGTAATCCTTTAGTTGGTGGCTACTATTAAAAAATCTTTTACCATTTGTACATTGCTTAACGATGATCAATTGATAACGGATAATATCAGCCACCTTATAATACTTTTTTACTGCCGGGCTCACTTTCAGTAATCCGTCCAGGAAAGTTTTATGTAAAGTGAAATTGCCTTCGGATAAGTCTTTGACGGTGTTGTAGCCAGCCGAAAGGATATCGTATCCTTTTTTCATATCAGCAAGAATCTGTTTAAACTGGGCCAGTTTTTCAATATTCAAAATTAACTGCTGTAATTCCTGCTCCTGACAATACGTTGGTTGGCGCATGAATAGAAAGCTGGTGAGCAATACACCTATCTTAATACAGGATTGCATATTGATATTTATTATTTGATACCATACCACTTAGAAAAGCCAATAATTCCTCTCTTTTCATTTTTGACTTGCGCCTGGTAAAATTGGACAGAAGCAGAAAAATGTTGAACGAAATGAAATAACCCTTCAGCTCGATCAAGCAAATTCGTAATTCTCGTTAATCGATTGTTGTCTGTCAATTCAAGTTCTCCCGATGTAATAATGTCTGACAATTCCGTGGTAATGACCGTGCAATCAGCCACAGCATTATTAAACATATTGATAATTGTCGCCTTATCCATATTAGTCAATGGGGAGTTTACTTCAACTTGTCTTTTGCCGCTTACCGACAAAGTCATAGCACCTCTGGCGTACATTTCAATGTCCTTGATTCTTAGATCTTTCTTTATCGATGGACTAACATTGGACAGAGAATTAAAATACTTGCCATCTAATTGAAAATGCCCATTTTCAACATCCCCGATGAAGGTTAAACCATCCTGAACAATGCGGTATCCTTGTTTGATATAGGAAGCATATATCTTTAACGCAGCTATCTGCTTTAGAGAGTACTTTATTTGCGTTTTCTTTTGTCTAAATAATTCGTTCCAAAGTTGTGCGCGTACGCTTAACGAGGCGAACGCTAAAACAGATATCAGTAGCAATGATTTCATGCAATTCATTTTATTCCGTAGTATGATCTTAATACTTTTATCTCACGTTCTTCTTTTGCCTGGTTGATACGCAATATTTTGTTGCTGGTAGTAAATGCGCGAAGCGCAGTCAGGTGGTCGATCATTTTTTCTTTTACAAGTTTAATGTTAGCCAACCTTTCCTGATCGGTCATCTGGTAGGTAAAGGATTGCACAACATTCGCTAGTTGGTCAAGGTTTTTTAAGCTCTCATCAATGATGCCGGTGTATACAGTTTCCATGTAATCAATATCCGAGACTGAAAAAAAGGAGTCTCCCCTAAACAATGAAAACGCCATTCTGTATTCATTTACCAGTTCCTCCTGCATCTTTATAATGCCTCTGACTTCTTTATAGGTTTCAATAAGTGTTTTTACCCGGTGTAATTCATCATAATATTGCGCGTACTGCTCTTTATGTTTTTCCACCCACTCTGAAATTTCATTGAGCTTCGTCTCACTTAAAATGTTTTCAATAGTCTTCTGCGCGTTTTGCAGCCAGATTGTCTCATTTTGTAGCCGTTGCACCATAAGATCAACCGCTCTAATGATTTTCTTCGTTGCGGCTTTCACCATTTCCAAAAAGGGGTCTTGTGCATGGCTGTTCATGGGTAGTACCAGGTAGAAAAACAAACCACAAAAAACAATCACACGTTTCATACTACTTATTTTAATTTCTTGTATTCGGCGGAATTGACAAGTAGTGATTGATGTTCAGTGGAGAAGGTGAAAAGCTTGCCGGTTGTTGGCTCTTGCAATTGAAAAGTCGTTGGATTTAAGACGACAATATATTTTTCAGCGGTAAAGTCTTTTGGTTGAAGACGGCCATCAATGATCGACTGAAAACCGACCCTGTGATCAATGGAGTAAGTTTTCGTAATATCGTTAAATGAGCTAATTTCAAGTGTATCCCAAGCTTTACTATATTCACTTTCCCCGAACTTTACATAGGTTCCTGGAATAAAGTCCTGTAAGCTTTTTTCATTTCTGGAATTTTGACAATTCGTTACCATAAATAGAACGGCCAAAAGCGTTAATAGAAGTTTCATGTGTTTAATTTTGAGGTCGTTTGTTAGTGGCATTTTTATCTTCACGCACAATCATTTCAATTGCACGTCGAATGCTGCCATATTTTTCGGTGTATTGTTGAACACGGTATTTTTCCGTTTCTTCAGTGGTAAACGCCCAATATTCTTGCGGGGATGGTTCGTATGCATAGACAGCCATAATTTGTCCGGCATAGTCTACATATAACTCCCGGTATTTTCTTTTACGATCATTCGCTTTATTCAATGATAACACCATCGGCACTCCTTTATTTGTCATGCCCATCACATCCTGTATCTGGCTGAACTTGTTTTGAAATTTCCTCATGTCAAGGAAAATCTTAACATCTGCATTATTGATAATTGCCTGCTTGATAATGGGTGAATTTATTACGTCATCAATTTCCTGGGTTACCGTGTTCGCTTCACCAAAATGTTTGCGCACTGTCTTGTATAAGTAGCGCATAAATTCCGCCATTCCACTTTTAGAAATAGCCTTCCAAGCCTCTTCGATGGTGATAACCTTACGGATGCCTTTTAATCGCCGCATCTTGCTGACAAATAAAAACATAACCATCATTGTTACAACTGGAAAAAGTGTAGGATTATCTTTGATCGCATCCAGTTCAAATACAATAAATCGTTGATGAAAAATGTCCAGTCGCTCGCTGGCATTCAGCAGATAGTCATATTCTCCACCACTAAAGAAAGGTTTCAAAACATAGAGAAAATTAGCGATATCAAACTCCTTCTCCCGTACCTGTTCTTGTTGCAACACCTGAGCATACTCGTCTCGAAGCCATACATAAAATGAATTGAAACAAGGAAATACGGAGGCGTTGTTATTCAAATAGTCGTAGTAATTATGAATGGCATTGCTCAGGGCGACATATTCAGAGCGTTTAAAATGTTCATCATCTTTTTTCCAAAGCGCAAGAAGCAATGTTTTTAAACTTTCTTTTTTCTCTGCGTCCAGTACTTCGCCATCAGAGAGATAAAATGGATTGAAACGAATCGGATTTTTTTCATCATAAGTAAAATAGTATCCATTTAGTAGTTTACACAAGCCAGCATATGAGTGCCCTACATCCACAATTACGCAGTGGGCCCCGGACAAATAATAGGCTCTGTGAAGCGCATTCATAAACATGCTCTTGCCAGATCCGCTAGCGCCGCATATGAGCTTATTGCGATTTCCGCAAATTCCCCGCCTGACCATTTCATCCGATAGATCAACCCATACTGGCGAACCATACAACCGATCCACCAGGCGGAGACCAAAAGAACTGGAAGAGCTACGGGCATTCGATTCGTTTATAAAAAAACAGGTGGCCGGTTCCAAAAATGTTTGAAAGCTGTCATTAGACGGGAAATCCGCTGCATTTCCTGGAATACCGGCCCAAAATATTTGCCCGGCTCCAGTCTTTTCTTCTTTTGCGACAGCTTCAATCTGTGCGAGCGCACCAGCCACACTGTTTTTTATTTCCTTTAATTCATTTTCATTTTCTGACCAGACTAGTATATTAAAATGCGCCATTACAGGTGTGCGTTGTTCGCCAATGGCTTCATTTAAAAAGTCATTCACAGCATCTCTCGCGATCGAATTTTCCCGTGAGTAATTGGCTAATGACTGGAGCCGAAGTTTTTTCGACTCTAATTTTTTAAGCACCTGTTTTGAGTCGCCAATAAAAACATACTGGTTGTAAATGTGGTCATAAGGGAGCAATAGCCCAGCGGCACTGGAAAATCCAATAGAAAACTTGATCTTGTCCGTACTGTATTTGTCATAGTTAATTCTGCTGCCTACCATACCGGGCAGATCATTAACATCTGCCAATGAATATAGTAAACAATGCTTCTGACCTACTTTAATGCCGTCCTTAAGGCTAATGTCTTTCACCAATAACGAGGGATCACCTTTAGATAAGAAACAATATTGCTCTATATATCCCGCCCTGGTCGATGTACTGAGCAAATCATCATTGCGCAGCCGAGTAAGCTGAATAAAACCGCTGTCGACGATAATACGCTCGAACTGCCCAACCTTGTCTATAAAGTCGTCAACAAAACGACGATGTAATGTTTGTTGAGGAACAATGGATGGGCTGACTAAAGAATTAATAAATGAATTGCCGGCTTTTGCAGTACCAGGCTTTTGACTGATCACAATGTAACAGCTATGATCCAGAACAGGTCGCTCATTGAAATGACGTTCACTGCCTCTTGATAAAAAATCATCATCTGGGATCGCTTCAAAATCTCCTTTGTACTTTCCATTAATAAACCAATCCTGTTTATGGAAAACTGAATGCGCGGGTAATATTTTCAGTGCCCTGATCCAGGTTTGATGAATTAATTCATAGTCATCGTCAGATAGGCCGAATATTTCGGGCAATGTCGCCTTAAAGACAACAGAAATACTTCCACTTTTTGAAATGATATAATCGTGTTCCACATCGAGGATGGGAAATAATTCATTCAACCACTTTTCCATAATTCACATAGTTATTAATCACCTCACCGATTTAGCGTAAAACAATCGCCTGGAATTACATTTGATTAAAGTCGGAATTCGGCGTTGGGCATATTTCTTCATTAGCCCATGCTCTCCATAGGTATTGCTCAATCGGTACACTGTCTTGAAAAGGAAACCACCTGCGGAAAACACAATGAGGAGGCAGAGGTACATATTTACACCAACCAGGTAAATGATAGTAAAAAGTAATAGCAGTGCGACAATTCCACCCGCCAGTATCCAGATCCATTGCGCCTTCAGTCCCTTAAATTCCACGCACCTGTTAACTCCCTTATTAATCACATAAATACTTGTTTCCATGATAGTCTGTTAAGCGAGTCCGAAAAAGCTTTTGAGCGCAGTGGCAACCATCACTAAGAAAATACAACTGCCAAACCAGGCTGCGGCAACTGAGCCGGTGTCCGGGTGACCATTTGACCACTTTTGATACACCTTAACGGCACCAATAATTCCCAGTACACCGCCTACAGCGTACATCAGGTTAATGCCGATCCCGAAATAATTTCTCACGGCGGTATTCGCTTCATTAAGAGCCCCACTCGCATCCTGACTGTAACTCGGTACATGAGATAGACACATCAGAAAGACCGACAATGATGCAAATAGCATCCCCCTTTTACTTTTAAAGCAATTGCCTTTGAATAGTCTATTTTTCTTAAAGAAAAAGACGAATCCGGCAGATTTCACTCTACACATTTTCATACTACACGTTTGCTTTTAATTTATATTAGAATTACATGATCGCCTTTTGAAGTTTAAAAGGAGCTTCCCATTAAGATTAACAGGAAGCTATTGATGAAGAGAAAATGAAGAGACTGCTATTTCCAAATGCTGGCTACTTCAGCTTCGCTGACTAAAATCGAGCAATGATGCTGGCATGATACGCCAATCAAACTATTAACACCTTCTTCGTATATGCTTCCTTTGATCGACGGATATTTAATCGCAATTGATCTTAATTGAATAAGAATGTTATCCTTTGTGGCATCTTTTTCCACTGAAGCAAAGTAAGCCTGTACCTCATCTACCAAGTCATGTACAATTGATTGAAGTACCTGGGGATTGGATGTGGTACCACCTTCTCTTTCCGCAGCTTTTTGTGCTGTAATTGGAAGCCAGGTTCTTTTACTATCTGGACTCTTAAAAAGCGGCAACCCTTGTGTCTTCCTGTTCCTGACCATCCATCCCGAGCCTTTCGACACAATAAGAACAAAGTAGTAGACAACAAGGGCGCCGCTAGTATACAGTATAAATAAGCCCCATGAAATATTGTTAAACATATATTGAGTTTGTGTTGATCAATTTGATAACACAAAAATGCTTTCGTTTCGAAGCCTTTATTGAGAGGCTCTTATAGATTTTTCTGAATTATTTTTGCAAATGGAGAAGGGTTGAAAACCAACACGCGCGTTGAATAATTTCTTTCGATGTCGTCTACTCGTGGCTTTTTTGTTGGAATAAGTAAGAGTAAATAGGAGACTCCTTCCGCTAAATATCCAGGCTATTCCTATAATGACGAGCTAAATCCTCCAAAAAGCTGTCTACTCCGGCCTTACGGAACTTGGTTTGTTGGTGGGTACGGCTATAGTTGCCCAGGTTGATATTCCAGGACCACTCCAGGTTATCAACAATATCCTGTAGCGAGGCGCTGCCAAATACGCCCATTTTCCTCAGTGCATAGGCCATTTCCACGACTGCCGTTTTAGCTCCTTGCCAGACCAATTTTTTGTTCGGACCTTTTTGAAGGGTAGGTTCAAGTAGCTCTATCTGATCCTGCAAATACCCCATGAGCAATTCATTGCAGATAATCCTCCCAAACAGCATATCATAGCCCGTAGAATACAGGCGATCTTCTATGGGAGGAAACTGGAGATCCCGGTGTGTTAAGACAGCCTCTCTCAAAAAGAACTCTTTGTCTAAATAACTGGCCTTTAGACGGTGGTATTGGTACAAGGTAGAGTGAGTGGATAGAAAATGCTGAATATGGATGGATTCCTCTTGTAGAAATTTTTCCTGCATGTTTCGGCCCCCTGCTGGACGACGCAGCATGAGCTGGTATTTTTCCCAGTTAAAGTAAAGTTGCCCGGTTATAAACGGCTTTATTTCTTTAAAGAAGACAATCTCTTGTGCTGTACTTGAAAATCCGGTGTCAATAACCTGCTCCTTCAGGGTGTTCAGGAATACCTCGCACACACTGATACTGGCAATACAGGTTTGTAACGGCTCGTTCGTTGCAGTTTCGGACTGTAACGTTTCCATCAAGTGCTCCCGCAATTCGATACCATCCTCCAGGCGTATGATTTTTTTTGATTTCATAGTAGGCCTCCTTCTAAGGGTTCTCATACAAATTTCGCCAATGCTCCTACTGAAAACAATACGCCGTTTACCGGCTTTTTCATATGCGTATCATACGTATTGCTGCAGGAGCATGCTTGCAAAGTAGGATGTCCAATCGATGTGAAAAAGTTCCCTTAGGACGTGCGTTCGCCAGCCATATTCGTAGGCCAATTCGGCTGAATCGTCGACCTCGGCTAACTTTCGCCTATAGACGCTGAGTTGACAAAAATCAATACATTTATGACCGAAACCGACATCCATGACCTTACCAGCAGTTAAGAAGGTGCTTATCGTTGAAGATCTGCCTGAGACCAGGGAATATATCCGGGACCTTCTCCGAAAAGAAGTGGGATTTAAGGAAATTGGTGCTTGCGAGAGTGTAAAGGATGCTTTGTTACTGATTAGGGATGAAGAGCCGGATTTGTTATTATTGGACGTAACTATCAAGGGCGGGACTGCCTTTGATATACTCGAACAAGCCTCCTTTTTATCTTTCCAAACAATTTTTCTAACGGGCTTTGAAGACCACGCCTATAAAGCAATTAAGTATGGCGCATTGGACTATTTACTCAAGCCAATAAAGCAAGTAGAATTCAAAGAAGCTTTGTCTAAAGCGGCAAATACTTATCCCGCACATAAACAACAGATTGCCATCGCCAGCCAGCATTATTCTGAGGGATCAGATAAAATGGTCATTTCGACCCAAAAGGAAGTGCACATCATCAATTATAAAGAAATACTGTATTGCCGAAGTGAAAACGGGTATACCACTTTTTATTTCCCTGATGGAAAACAGGTACAAACATCAAAATATTTAAAGGAGTTTGAAGAGATACTCCCTGAATCTATTTTTTTCCGCCCCCACCAGTCTTACCTGGTAAACTTGCATTATGTCGAAAAGTACAACAAGCAGGGATATTTACTGCTAAAGACTGGCCTTCACGTTCCGGTTGCCTTCCGAAAACGGGAATCCATTGTTGAAACTATAAAACTTAAACTACAGCAGTAAAATGAAGTGCTTTTGCTTATTGATGCTTATTCTATTTACGATTCAATGTAATAACCTTAGGGAAACTAAAGACAATTCGAAAGAGACACTAATAACCTTCTTAAGAGATACAATCAATCCATTGCTTATCAACCAGCAGACCACCGAAGCAAGATTACTTTTGGATAGCGTGTACCCTTACGCAGCAAAATCCTCACACCCTGTGTTCTTGTATTGGTTGCTGTGTAAATCAGCTCTAAGTATTTTGGAAAAGGAGCTTGACAGTTCGAAGTATTATGCAAGGGCCGCCGATACAATAGCAAAAGAAAATAAAAATAGCATAAAAGAAAGGCACCGTATAGTCTCTCAACTCGCCCAAATCTTTTTTTTAGAAAAGAAATTGGACAGCGCCATATATTTTGGACAGGAAGCCTACCATTTGGCCACAACAACGGACACTCCGGCTTTGCCCTTGATCAACTACAGATTAGCAGAGATATATAGCGCCATTGGCGACAAAGAAGCCACCAGAAAGCACCTTTTTGAGGGATATGAGCAGGCCAAGTTTGTTCCATTGCTGAGATCGGGCCTTGCCGTCGCCATCGCCAAATTTTATGATGACATAAATTTAACAGATTCAGCAATCAGCTTTCTGAAATCGATAGAAGGCGATTCAATATTGTATAGCAAAGAATCAATGGCGATAAGACTGGAAAACACTGGGGTGCTTTTATTAAGAAAAAACAGGCCGTGGGAAGGATTACAGTATTTGATGCGTGCAATGCCTCTAAACCTGGAAATGGGAACGTATAATGCGCTGTCTATGTTCAATATAGCTCAGGCTTATTCGCAAATGAAGCAATTAGACAAATCCAATCGTTATCTGGATTCTGCTATGCATAAAGCCTTGTCCGAGAAGGATAATAAAGTGATGCGCCAAATATGGAACCAGCGGGCAAAAAATCACTTTAGCGCCCATAACTTTCTGGCCGGCTATAGCGCCTTAGATTCTGCCTACAACCTCTTCCAGGTGGAGCAGGACTCCTCAATAGCCAGGTACGCGAGGGAATTAGGGGTTCAGTATGCAACAAAAGACAAAGAAAAAAGAATAGATGATTTAAATAAAGCAAATGAGGCTACCCGGCAAATAACCAATCAACAACGAATTGCTATTGTGGCCATGATTGTCGCCCTGCTTTCTTTGGGAGGCGCTGCAACTTTGCTTTACCGACGCAGAAAAATGAAAATGATCGTTCGGGAGGTCTCGTTGCGTCAACAATTACTACGTAGCCAAATTGATTCGCATTTCCTGTTTAATTGTTTGAGTGAGCTTCAAAGTTTGATTGAAAAGCGAATTACCGAGACGACTGTTAACTATCTGCAGCACCTGTCGGTACTGATCAGAATGGGTCTTCAAAATGCACGATACCCATTTGCCAGCTTGGAGGATGAAATAGTCGCGTTGAAAAGTTACCTTACGCTTGAACAAATTAATTTGCCCCAGGTTTTCGATTATGTGATTCACATTTCCGATGATACTGAATTAGACGGAGTAACCGTTCCCCCAATGCTTTTGCAGCCAGTGGTTGAGAATGCTATCCGACACGGATTTTTTGGCATTGATTACAAAGGAACAATTGACATTATCATTAAGCTGGCCATGAATCACCTTCATTGTACTATCGAGGATAACGGCTCGGGATTAAAACACGCCGGAGAGAAGGGGAAAAAAGGATCATTGGGTATTAAAATAATAACGGAGCGGTTAGAAATTCTAGGTAAACAAACCCGTCAACCTGCAAGTATAACGCTTATTGACAAAGCATTAGTAAACAATGGTACAGGGACAAAGGTCGTGCTTCAAATTCCTGTCAAGTGGTAGATGCTCATGATGCTATTTTGTTAATCAACTCAATCTTATTATTTACCTGAACCTTTTCGAAAATGTGCTCGACGTGTTTGCTGACCGTTCTTTGCGAAATAAAAAGTGTTTCCGCAATTTTTTTATATGAGTAGCCATTACATATGAAGGCAGCAATTTCCTTTTCACGGCGCGTGAGAAGGAAATTGTCACAATTTTCTTCAAACCTATTCGGTATTTTAGAAATAATACCGTCGCTTTCACTCAACCTCCTTTCAATAAGCAAGAGTTTCTCATGCTCCGCTTTTATTTGATCAGCACTTGTTTTTATTTGTAAAGACAGCAATAAAAGAAATCCCAAATTAGTAGTAACCGCTTCAACAACTTGACCAGAGCCAAAAAAATCGATCACAGGGAGAAACATCCAGGATGCCAGACTGAAGACCAACACGACAACTTCCTCTTTATATCCTCTTTTCTCTATGCTGCCTCTGTACTTTGACCGTATGGCTTTTATTAAACTCACTATTACGCCAACTGCATATAAAGCCGGAATAACAAGTATGTATTTAGCAGCATTTAATTGCCCGGTGATCAAATATATTAAAACAAAAAGCACGTAGGGAAATACTAAAAACACATATATACCTTTGAAGGCATGAAAATGCATATCCTTTAAATGAAATTCTCGATATACGTAGTAGGGAAAATAACTGGGAGTAATAAAACCTGTTCCATAGGCTATGCAGTTTTGCATAGTAACAGACATTGGTAAATTCTCGTCAGGAAGTAGTCCCCCGGCAATATTATACACCAGCAGCAAAAATACCAGGATGAGGTTCCGCATGGTGCTGGAATAGTCCGGCCGGGCCAGTCTATACATGAGAAGTCCAGTCAACAGCAATAATTCAATGCACACGAAAAAAAGTGTAATAACGTGCATTTGCGTTCCATGCACAAGCATATTGATTAATTTATATCTTTCTTAGAAAGAATATCAGATATCCGAAGTCATGTTGATTATATATAGTTAACCCGAACCGCTTATACCAGGGCAGGTTATTAAGGGTTGAAGTTTCCAGGTAAATAGTCAGGTGCTTCTGCTTCGCTAGTTGACAGATCTCGGTCAATAACTTACTTCCCTTTCCTTTTCCATGTTGCGGTGGGTTGATCCCGATGAACCAGATGTACATTTTATCTCCCTGCTCCTGCAATCGATGAATGATTTTTTCCCTGGTTAAGGCTTTTCGAAAATTAAAAATTCCAACAGATTTGAAAAGCAATTGAATATCCCACCAGATTGTCAAAAAGGTCGTTCTCTTATTTTGGGGATATAGCAGTAAAGCTGCTCCGTCCATATCGTCCGTTACAAACACCTCACCGAAAGCTTGGCACAAGTTGAATGAATAAGCCATCAGTGCATTGATCTTCCTTCTCTTATCACCATTTTTACTTATGACGTAGTTAACACTTAAATTGTTCCAAAATGCATCCGTAAGTAATGTAACTACATGACTTTTGTCTGCAAGTGTGGCTTTCCTCATTTATAAAAGTAAAAAGAAAATTTTATGCCTATTAGCAGATAAATATACAAAACCGCTTTTTAGGTGTGTAAATCCCGTAAAAAGACGGTCGTCTGCATGTTGAAAAGGGCCCCTTATAGAAATAAGCGGCCACAGTAACCATTGTACCAAATAAATTTATACGCCAGATAACACTCGCCTAACCCAATTTTGTCATTGCCTATTTGACTGTTGACATCCCTACTTTTTTTGAATCAGGTAGAAAATGCAAAGACAATTACTTAGTGTCGGGCAATCTTGAGCAGAGGCCATTGGCGATCAAAATACCAGCTGCCATTGTCGCTCTGAATCTCAAGCAATATCTCATATTGGGTGATTACTGGATAGTCTATTTTTAAAGAGTCCGAGAAAACCTTTTTATATGCATCACGGGCAATTTTTAAAAGGGTCGAAGTGAGTATCCAATCGGGTATTTCCCAGTATCGATTAAATTGGCCTCGATAATCTCGGTATGCGAATCCCAGGATACTACCATTTATTCCAGTTGTGAACAGGGTATCCGTACAAAGGAATGCCTCATAATTTCTAATCACTTCGAGTGGCAAAGGCGTTAATGACGGTGAAGGTCCAGCAGGTTCGCCTGTTTTCTTGATACAAGATCCCAGTAAAATTACGATCAATAGATTTGTCAAAAATTTAAGCATATAAATTTGCTTCCAATTAGCGGATGTATGGTAAATAAACGTAAGAATGAAAAACAACTTGCTTTTTTATTTCAGTTTATGCTTTGTGGGTTGTTTTTAACGATCGCTTTACTTCTTTTTCCAATAGGTGTTCGGTGGATAGGCCAAGCAATTCTTTAAGGATGGCCATTGCTCCGTAAGTAGTTAGCGGGCCATTCCAATCGTTCTTTTTTATGTATCGAATAATCGTTTGTTCTGTACAAGCGAATTCTCCAGCCAATTGACGTCGTACTGCAGGTTTATTGACCTTGCTTGTTATTTTGGGTGCAATTCTGAAAGGCATTTTCGTAATTTTGATAATGTAGTTGGATTCTGGTGGTTGTCGTTTCTATAATGGCATCAAGATCTTCACTGTGAATATATCTTCCATTGAATTCACCTCTATCTTTCCTTTCATTGTTTCGATTGATTCTTTGCAAATCTTCAATCCCAAACCAAGGTGTCCGTTTCGATAGCTTTCCGTTTGAGAGTATGGTAAAATTGGATTGGATATGACCAAGCTCCAGGTATTAGTCAATGGATCAGTTGAAACGGCGACCTTAATCATTCCTTTTTCTCCATGTTGGGTTGCATTAATAATTAAATTGTGAACGACTTGTCTGAATTTTATAACATCCAATAATGCCCTAAATTCGGGTTCGACGAATTGTATATCAAGTGGGTAACCTAATCCTTCACTAAATGTCCTGTATTCTGCGAGAATGTTATTTAGATAACCATATACTGCAATGGTTTCTAATTTTGTAATGATCTTGCTTCCATATTCATTCGCGGAGAAATCAGTAAGGTTATGCAGTAGGTTTTTATGTTGTTGAGCACTTTCTTTAATTGTATAAAGCAAACTTCCAAACTCTGATTCCCTATCAGGGGTGTAGTCAAATTTGAATAGCATATCCAAATTAAAAGATATAAATCGCATGTGACTTCTGGCCTCATGAACAATTTTGGCAATGAAATCCCTTTGCTGTTTCAGCCTGGCTTCTAGAGATTTATTTTCTTCCTGGAGACGTTTAATAGCCGTTTGCTGCCATCCAATAACAGAGTACGCACCGAAGTCTTCACTAGTTAAGCCAAATGCTAACGGGTTATTGTCTATTTCATCCAAAACTTTGGCTTTTATGTAAGCATTGTTCAAAAACTGGAGTCTTTCAGCAATGGTTGCAAAGTCCTTTAAATTGCCATTTTCTATGACCAGAGCAACTGCTGTATCAAATATGCTTTGTTCGTAGTCTATTCCCGGAGACCCTGCTTTTATGTCTTTAATCACCTGGTCAATCGCTTGCCTGGTTATTTTATGCGATATAAAAGCAAATTCATTTTTCGATATTATATTAACGAATCGGTTCAACCGATCTTTAAACTTGGCTATCAACTGAAATTCTACCTTATCATCATTATTCTGAAAAAGTTGGACAATGTTTGAGTGTTGCCAATATTTTTCGTCTGCACTATCATTGTCACTAAATGTTCCCCCAAAACCTTGGCTATTCATATTCTTTATTAATAATTCAATTATCGATCTTCACCATTCTAAGGACGGTATATCTTTTAATTACGCCGAACAACATAGCACTACTACTATCCTCCACTTTGAATAACCGATCCGTTTTAATTTCGTATTTATCAATGCCCTTTGGAATCTGTCCTTTTTCTAGGTTTTCCAAGATGAGTTGCACACCATTCACTTGCTCCCATTGCTGATCCTCCCGTATCTGTTGCAAATAGGTAAGAAAAGCCTTATGCAACTGTTCCACATCATATGATTGTTTGTCCGGAGAACGTTTTATTAGCACAGCCAAACAGCCTACCATGCCTGTAATAATTCCTATGCCTGTAATCAATCCCTTAATAAATTCACTAAAGAATTCCATAATTTGATAGTTGATAATGAATTAATATTAACTCAGGTAGAAAAACTCCCTAAGGTGAACCAAAGGGAGTTATAATTTACCGGTAACGGAAGAGCCCGTTACTGGTAAATAAACCAAAAACCCACCAATTACAGAGCCGAAAACCATGGTAGTAATAAAAGAAAAGCGCGTTCAAATATTTTGAAATGGCGATTGAATCCAATATAGGTTAATGATTCTTGGCAAATGGTGCCCTTTCCAAAAGGAAAGGGCGGCTACGTGATTTCCATGAAATTCAAGTGATGAAGTTCACTATTAGGTAGGAAACGTAGTGATAAAAGAAAAGCCTCTTTATTGTTACTCAAGAATATTATTCATGTTATAGCCTTTCGCTTCGTCATACCTTAATACTTATTGCTCGCTCATTAGGATTACCTGTCCACATGGAAACCACTACAAAGAAAGCCGGCGGTCATTAATCCTTTTTAAATTCCGCCGGCCTTACTTCCAATCTCAACTTGCTTAAGGTTAGAAATGGATGTTGCGTATTTAATCTACTCTATAATATAACGAATATAAAATGACTATAACCATTCAACGGCTATGTGAATTATTTTTTATAACGACTATCAATTAAACTGTTTCTTTTTAAAACATTCACCTAGCATCCTGATGGCTTTTGCTTTCTGATTGCGTACAGTCTGTTCGGTTATTTTCATTCGGCCAGCAATTTGTCGCGTGGACAAATTTCCAAAAAGATGAAGTCGAAATATTTTCTGGCAGCGTGGCGGCAAAATTCTTGTATGGTTTTTTAATTGCTGGATGTATTCTTTATACCTGGTGTTATAATCTTCTTCATCGGTTTCTTCTACTATATTATTAACGTAAAATATTTCCCCATGTATACGTTCGTGTATGCGGGAACTCCGTACATGATCGATACAGGAATTCCTGACTGTCTTATAAAGAAAACACCTTATGCAATAAAGATGGTCAAAGTTGTGCCTTGATTGCCAAAATCTGGTAAACGCTTCCGATACGATATCATCAGCGTGAAAGGCCTGTCCCCGCTTACTGGCATAGGTGACCAGCGGCAAATAATATTTAGCCCACAGCAATTTCAGAAAACGGTGATCATTTGCGTTTTGGAGGGCAATCAACAATTCCTGGTCGTGGTTTTGTGACGACTCTGCTGTTGCTTTCGTCTTTGGATATGTAGTAGGAAGGTTCATCGTAACGAACATAAAGGAAGACCTACGTGCACATAGGCCCTCCTTATGTTTTTCCGTGTTCTGGCCGCCTTGTGATTATCAAGACGGCAATATAAAGGCTCCATTAGCCTCCGAATAGAACTTCTCCTTGTTGAACAAGAATTATCCTCATCGCTCGTTGAATAAGTTTTTATTGTGTTCCCTTATCTGGACTGACAATTAATGTATCAGCCTTTAATCTGACCCTCATTGATCCGTGGGAACGCTGATTAAAGGTTGCATTAAGCACTTTAATGTATGTTTTCAGAGGCATATCAGTCGGTATGGACAGTGTAAAAATCGCTTTCCTGCTGGCTGGTGAAACATTTTCGAAAACGGTGGTGACTCTGAAATGTCGGTCCACTAATCGCATCAGTCCTTCAATAGGGCCGCTGTATTCTATAAGCCCTTCAAACCATCCAGTGACGCCTTTCGTAATAGGCCCGATGCTAATCGAATCGTTTGTTTTCATCACTCCCGCTTCTTGGCCAGTATGTAAGTCAATTGTCTTTTCTCCGCTCCTGATCTTTAATTCACCTTGTAATAATGAAGTGCGTACCGTTGGCTCATTATCATAAGCATTGACATTAAACCTGGTTCCGAGCACAGTTACCTCCACGCCATTGGCTTTTACCCGAAACGGATCATGCTGCCTTGTTTCCTTTACGGAGAAATAAGCTTCTCCACTTAATGTCACTCTGCGATTGGTATCTGCAAATCGGGTAGGGTAAGTGATCGTTGATCCGGCATTAACCCAAACTTCCGATCCATCAGGCAATTGGACTTTATAGGTGTTTCCATAAGGCACGGATAATGTATTGCTGTCGTTTTCACTGGCCGGAATTGCTGAGTAATACATTAATTCATGCGCAGCTTTTTTCACCACCTGGCTTCCACTTTGCGATATGGACGCTCCCAACGGTAAACTGTCCAGGTTGACCTGTGAGCCATTGGCGATGACCAATACCGCCTTGTCTTTGGGCAGAGGTGCTAGGTTGCCTACTACCTTGTCTGGTTTCCTTTGCGCCATCCAATAGCCTAAAATCCCAATGGCAAAGACAACCACAATTGCGACTGCTACTTTTAAAAACGCTGGAACACTACGTCCCCTGCTTTCCAGGGAATAGATCGTTGGATAAATCCTTTTTTTTACAATTTCCCATCCCTTTTCTGTATCAAAGTGTGAGATAACTGCTAAATAGTCTATAGCTAACACGGAATCAATTTCCTGATTAATGTTCTCATTTCCTGCCTTTTGCAGAAAGAATTGACGTAATTCTTCCCCCTCTTCCGTGCTCAGCTGGCCGGTAAGTTGAAGATTCAATAAATGAACTATCCTGTCGGCGATATCGATTTCAGCCTCCATGTATTAAGTATAAACAGACGACTATTATAACTACGCCTATGCAACGTAAATCTCCCCCTGGGCCGATAAAAATCTTTAAACTGAGAAGAATCGCTTAGCTAAGTCTATGATTGTCAAAAGAATGTAAACCATAAAAATAATTACGAAGGCAGTGCCTTTGTTAAGAATCTTCCTTAGGTGTTGAACCGCCTTTTCCTTAGCCGAATAAATGGTTTGTTCTTTGAGATTAAGCTCTATCGCCAGGTCTTTTACAGAAAGACCATCGTTGATGAGTTCATTAATAACACGTTGTCTAAGAGGGGATAACAGGGAGATGGCCTGCAGCAATTGTCTGCGGTGTTCGGATCTCACAAGATAGGAAATCAAGGAGTCCTCAGCCGCTTCCAGGCCTTTCAAAATTTGCAGGTGATGTTTACTCTTACGCTTTTCGTTCCGCAAATAGGTCAGACAAAGATGCTTTGCCTTTTGAAACAAAAATTGACGGATCGTAGTAATGGAATCAACCGTGCTTTTAGCATTAAAAAGATTGACAAAGCTTTCAGTCACAATATCTTCAGCCTCCTGCTGATGATCGGTAATAGAGAAACAATAATCATAGAGCGTCGGAGAATACTGAATATAAATCGCTTTAAAAACAGCTTCCTCTCCACTGTGTAAGCCTTGAATAATTTGATGTTCATGTTCACCAGAAAACGGATGTTGATCACTACTTCTGCTCATTTTGATTAACCAGTTGATGGCACAATAATAAAATAATTTCTCAAATGATGCGATCAGTAGAATTTCGGTTTCTTTTTACGGCCGTCATTTTACGGAGACAGGATGCACACCTAATGGAAGAGGAATATTTCCAAATCCATCATTTAATTTATTTACCTTTTTACTATCTACAAATTAATTACGCCTCACACCTATTCTACCATTCAGCGTGCAAAAAAGAGGCATCCATCATCGACGAAAACTTTAATCAACGGTTCACGTAGCAGTAGCTCTCAAAATAGGTAGATCTCCCGCCAGCAAAACTGAAGCTTGCTTTCGAACAACAGTATTCGGGTCTAACTGTATCTGGCATGTTGCTAAACCTGCGAATGGAAAGAGCACAAATCTTGTTATACATCTAAAACATGCCTGTTGAATAGGTCATCGCTCAAATTGGCTTTAGAGGTGTCAGTGGTTTTCAAAAGGCATTTAAAAAAATAATGCACCAGGCTCCAGGAAAGTGGAAGAACAATTTGCATCAATAGCCTGACCCGATTGGATCATTCTTTCATGCTAAATTGGTACAAACATTCTCCTATGCCTATAATAGGTAGGTTAACAGATACCGAGAAACAAAAACTGGAAAAGGTCAGGTTGAAAATAATAGCAGATTTCCCCGCTCATCATACGATTGAATGGTTAAGTACATATTCAGGACTAAATGAATTGATATTAAAGCAGGGTTTTAAGAAACAATATGGCACTACTGTATATGGATACCTGGAAGACCTCCGTTTACAATTGGGTATGCAATTGGTTATTAATTCCTATGAATCTTCTCAGTCAATAGCCCAAAAATGCGGCTATACTCTTTCAACAAATTTTGCAGCGACCTTCCGAAGAAAGTTTGGATGCACTCCCAAAAAGTACAGAATGCAGGCAGGCCTGGCAATCCAGGAAAGTGAGGGCAAATCGACTGCGATGGTCAATAAAGCCATATCAATAATCAATACTTTGTTGCAAAAACATCATACTTCACAAAGTCTGGCGAATATCATAGGCGTTGATCCCAATAAACTTTGCGCAGCATTTAAAAACAAGTTTGGAATGGGTGTATACCTCTATTTACGTTTAAAAAGAATGGAAAAAGTTAAGGAGTTGACAAGAAAAGGACAATCCGCAAATGAAATATACCCGCTAATTGGCTATAAAAATGTGACCGGTTTATATACCGCCTTTAAATTAACCTATAAACAAACATTTGGTACCTGGAAAGAAGAGATGGAAAAATCCGAGCTAGTAAACGATACTTTATCGATCCAACGCAATGATGCTATTCAATACGATTTCCTCGTGCCATAAAAGAAATTCAAAATACTACTAAACGCATAATCCCCAAGCCCGATCTAATAATTGCAGTGCACTACATTTACGTTCAGAAGCAGATTAGTAACATAGTTTATCACATATCTTTTAACCCCATTAATTATATCAGCGTATTCATTTACGGCCTTAAAAATGATAAATAATATTGGCTTTGGTTGGTCAATCAATTAACATCCGAAACTTTACGTATTCTTTAAAAGTATTCCCAAATCCGGGAGGTTGGTTCCCAGGCAGGGCGATAAAACTTTTGCCTGTCAACAACACGGGAATAATGTGAGCAGTTTTTACTGCCGGTCTCCAGCGCCCGGATTTATTGCAAAATCTTTCATGTATGAAAAGGACAACGATTGTTGAAATCATTAGTGTTCTATTTATTATTCTGTTCCTATATACAGCTATTAGTAAATTAATGGAGTATAGTGTATTCAAAGAACAACTTGCAGCCTCTCCCTTCTTAGCGCCTGTTGCCTCATTTGTCGCACCAAGTCTTCTAGCTGTTGAATTCCTGCTAATATTACTACTAGCAATCCCAAGATGGAAATTAAAAGGATTATATGTGTCAACCGCATTGATGGCAATTTTTACTCTTTACATTATAGTAATGATGTTTTTTGCAGACCATTTACCTTGCAGTTGCGGTGGCGTATTGGCAGAATTATCTTGGGGTCAACATATCATTTTCAACTTCGTATTTATTGCTTTGGGAATAGTCGGTATTGCCCTGGAGAAGAAGATAAGAAAAACAGTTGAAGATAAATGGAAAATAGTGGGAACATCTTCCTATATCCAGTATCCCCCTTTGGAGGGATAACAAATGCACTTACGTGTTTTTTCTTTATCATCTATATTAAAATCTATCTATAAAAGAATGTCGATGCAAACACAGTCTTTGCCAAATTCAATGTCATTCAAACATTTTCTGTTTAAAACGAAAAGAAACAGAATCACTCTTTTGATATCGTTTGGACTAATTATAATACAATTTTCTATCTTTAAATACTTCTATCCCTACGCAAGTTTTATACACGATGATTCATTTTCTTATTTGGAAGCAGCTCGGGACAATTCAAGTATCAACCACTATCTCGTAGGATACTCAAATTTCCTTAGACTGTTTAGCGTATTTACCAAGTCGGATTTAATTTTAGTAACCTTTCAATACATCTTTCTCCATTGCTCAGTATTGTTTTTTCTATTCTCCATATTTTACATTTACCAAGTCCCCAAATACACCAAAATTATTCTTTTATGTTTTATGACCTTAAACCCTCTATTTTGGCACCTCGGAAATCTCATTTCAAGTGATTGTATATTTGTGGCCATAAGCTTCTTATGGTTCACATCACTTATCTGGTTTATTCACAATCCTAATAAAGGGATGATCGCTTTCCACATGCTGCTCTTGTTTATCGCATTTACTTTAAGATATAACGCCTTATTGTATCCATTTATATCTCTGTCAGTTCTTCTAGCTTCGAAGGCAAAGCGATCTCAAAAATTAGTTGGTCTAGTTGCTCTAATCGTATTATGTGGTGGATTTGTATCGTTTACTGCAAATAAGTATAAGCAATTGACAGGAACCTGGCAGTATTCTCCTTTCAGTGGTTGGCAATGGGCTAACAACGCCATGTACACATATCGATTTGTAAAGAAGGAGAAACGAAAGCCTGTACCCCAAAAATTTAAGGAATTGGATAATATGGTCAGAGAATACTTTGATAGTACAAGAGATATTAGAAAACATCCCCAGGAGGCACTAATGGCTAGCACGGTATATATGTGGGAACCTCAGTCCACTTTATTTAAATTCCAGGATAAACAATTTTTAAATGATACAAGCGCCAAAGATCTGAAGAAGTGGGCTTCTGTGGCGCCCTTCTATAAGTCTTATGGACAATATATAATATTACAATACCCCGGTTATTTCCTTAAATACTTTATATGGCCTAATGCGCAAAAGTATTATGCCCCACCAATAGAATTTTTGGATGGATACAATTGTTATAGATTAGGAGTATTGCAAATTGCGCAAGATTGGTTTGAATACGGTGATAAAGTTGTAAAACCAAGATTCAACAATTATGTTGCCTGGGAATTACGATTTTATCCAATATTTACTGGAGTCATTAATGTTTTTATGCTCCTAAGTCTATTATTATTAGCTTTTATGAAGGTACAAGTATCTCCTTTGAAAATAATTACATTAGGTGCAGTTATATGGTTTTCGAATGCGGCTTTCACAATTACAGCTTCGTCAGCCGCCCTACGTTTTCAATCTTTTCCAATATTACTCACAACCGTCGTTGCCGTAATTAATATAAGTTTGATAATTAGCTTCTGCGCAAATGAAAGCAAGGATTCGAAGAATAAATTGACTGAACTTCATTTCGACCCGACACTGTCACATACTATTATATGAATTATAAAACAACATCTTCTATGAAGGCCCTGGTTATATTAATATTTGTATCTTCAATAATTTCGTGTTCTGATAATTTGAAAGCCAAATCTAGATTTACAGGAAAAGCAATGCCATCATTCGACTTAATGATGTTAGATAGCGTTACAAGAATTAACACAAATTCATTTCCTATAGGTAAGCCTATTGTAATACTATACATCAGCCCATCTTGTCCATTTTGCAAGGCACAAACTAAAGAAATCATTTCTGAGCTAGAAACGTTTTCAGATATTAAAGTTTGTATAGTTTCTGGATTCCCGCTATCCGACTTAAAGCAATTTTATTATGAATGCAAGCTTAAAGGGCATCCCCAAATTGTATTTGGTTATGACGTGAACTCTTCTTTTGCAAATTATTACCAAGTTGCAAGTGTTCCCTACATTGCGATTTACGATAAGAACAAAGTTTTAAAGCAGATACTCAATAAGAAAACCAGTAACAACTTAATTCGGGAAATAGCATTAAACTGATTGTTGCGCAACAAAGATTGGTTTTGACTTGCAAGCAAGACTAGTCGATCATGGTGATTTTCAAAGGACCGACTCATCTCATTTGTAAGATGAGTAGTGGGGAAGCCGAAAACCACAATAAATAGAGTAGGCAGTTTCCATCATCAAAGTTTAGCTTTTTACTTCAAAAAGCACAACTATTATGAAAAAGATCAAAGTTATTTTGGCTGCATTTGCAGTTGTAGCTGTTGTTTCTGGTGCTTTGGCATTCAAAGCCTCAAAAAACACACAATTCTGTGCTTATACTACTACAGAGTTTGCTGACGGCGCTTGTGCTATTGTAATTCCTAACGCCACTTTGACTACAGTTAACCCAGGTAGTGCAACTGCCTTTCCTGCAACAGTTAAAGCAAAAGTTGCTGGTCAATGTCCTCAACTTTCTACAGCTGAGTGCGTTACACCCGCTAAATATGTAGTTGCGGAATAATAAGCACCAATAGTTATTGCAATGCTTGGGCTAACCTAAAGGTCAGCTCTTCAAAAAAGCAAAAAATATATAGCCTACCTAGTTAAGCTATATATTTTTTGCTTTTGCAACTTTACGGCTAAAAGTAAATCTTAACAATAAAAAATCATCAGCACTTATAACAGTATCTCTGGACAATAAGTACTATTGTTATACCCTTAATGGCTGGGTTTTCGATCAGCCCAGCTATATTTCAAATATGTGAAATGATTAAATGTCTTTTAGGGTATATTTTCTCCATCTAAATCATATCCAGTCATTCTGCCCTTCATACCTCTTGGCATTCCTTGTGTCATCCAAATGGGCGCTGAACTATCCTTCAGGTAATAGTCAAAAAATTGTGTCATGCGAATGGTAAAATCCACCGCATCTTGTCCATCTGCAGTATGACCGCTTTTATCATACTGCAACATCCAAACTTTTTTGCCAAGGCGCCGTAATGCCACAAAAAATTCTATACTTTGACTCCAATCGGTTATATCATCACCCTGATTATGCATAAGCAACAGCGGTGTTGTAACTTTGTCTGCCTGAAAAACAGTTGATGCCTTTATGTAAAGATCGGGACGTTGCCAAAGTGTTGCCCCAATCATATCATGACCAACTTCAGAATGTGTTAAGCGGAAAGTTCCTATTGGTTTACCGTTTTTGTATCTGAGACCAAGATATGCGCTAATTTGGTCGCTGACAGTACATGCTGCTGAGCAGGCAGCAGCGAATTTCTGACTATGAGTAATAATGTAATTTGTTTCTCCTCCTCCAAAGCTATGCCCTTGAACCGCAAATTTGGATGAATCTAAAAAAGGAAAAGTGGAAAGGTGGCCTGCTGCAGAAACTACAGAGTTATATGCTGATTCTCCCGTAAGCATACCACCTGGTGAATCAGCTACAGAATATTGAATATCAGGGGTGAAAACGACATATCCTCTACTGACAAACCAAGGTATATTAATATTTCCGTCGGAATAGCTTGGGAGCGGAAATTCGAAAAGCCGATGGGAAAGATTCTCATAATAATTAAAAATGACAGGATATTTTTTTGTTTTATCCAAATTCTCAGGAGTATAGAGGATACCTTGTATTTGGTTTCCATCAAGTTTTTTCCAGGTCACCAAAGTTGAATTTAACCAATTATATGACGTCTGTGGTTGGAGATCTGTTATGTTAATGAATTTTTTGAAATCTTTTGTAAACACATAATTCGGATAGCTATTTGGCGACTGTCGGATAAGTACATATGCTCTTTCATTTTCAGCTTTTACAGGACATATACCATTTCCAAGATAAGAACTGGCACTATAATTTGGAAGTTGCGATTCAGTTTTATAAAATACACACGACTGACTTGTTAGCATTTTCGGATCCGAAGAAGACCCCATTTTAATTTCATAAAACCCATTTTCTTTTGTAAATGAGTTAAATCCGACAATCAATAGTATTTCGTTTCTCCTCACAATTGTTTTATCTACAGAAATATTTTGATCATACAATAATCTAAACTTTGTCCCAGTTTTGGAACCACAATAATTAGTAATATTCTTTGGCAGTTTATGTCCCGCTGGATCAACCTGCCAAATATCAAAACGATCATACAGAATTAAAGCAGAATCAGCAGGAAACCATGCCGCGATGTCAGCTTCCGGAAATCTATATATGCCTGTAGTATTTTCTCGATCAACCGGAGGTATTTGTTTAGTAAGACTAATAGTTCTCCCAGTACCGATGTTGTAACTTTTATATACTAATTCCTGAGAATTCCAATATACGATCCATTTGCCTTCAGGAGAGAAATTGAAATTGGAAACGTGACTTTTCGACTCCTCAATGAATTCTATAGACTCTCCGCTTTCAAGAAATTTAAGCCAGTAAGATTCATTTATATATTTATTCCAATAAAATTTGGTTTTTGGGTCTTTTGAAGTGACTATATAGTCTCCCGTAAATGAGCCAGGTTGCAATACCAGCGTCTCATCGGGGCCTTTCACTAACATCATTTTATCCGAGTCTGTCCCAATTGCGGCTAGCCAATTCTTAATTAAATCCCCTTCACTGAAATTCAAAAAATTGTCTTTATAACTCCAGATGTCTACTTTGGAGTATCGTTCCTCTACAGGTGGATTATTTGTTTGTAATTTAAGTTCAAAAAATATCCATTTCCCATTGCCTGAAAATTGTATTAAAGAATTTGAAAGGATTAAATCCTTAAACAGGGGCATTGCTTTGTCACGAACTTTATTAGAGGTTAATTTAGTTTTAGAATTATAATACCAGATTGAGTTAGCTTTATCTTTTCCTACTGTTTCCTGCACGACAAAAGCAATTCCCTTGTTTTTATTATCAATACTAAAAGATAATAACTTGGTTAAACTCCCTGTAGAAAAAATTGAAAATACTTTCTCATCCTTCAATGATACTACTTTCAACATATTTTTTATCGAGTCGTCAATGTTAATAGTATATTTTAAAACTAAAATTGTACCATCCTTATCAAATTCATAGTTAGTGACATATTTAAATTGCGTCTTTTTATTGGATTGTAGGTCTATTAATAAGAGGCTTTTTTCTGAATTCAATATTGCTGCGACCCATTTTCCCTTTGAATTCACTGGAGCTTTCCAAGACCGTATACCAACAATTGAATCTACCTTATCCGAGTCTAAGTCATAGAGAAATAGAGTATCTCCATTTTTAAATATGAAAGTTGTATTATCTATCGAGAAATAAAAACTATTGTCACATTGATCTGCAATAAAGCTTTTTATTATTTCCCCTTCTGTCTTTTTTACAAATAGCGAGGCATGGTTTTCGGGATAATTTGTCAAGAGATAAGATACGTATTTCCCATTGGGGCTCAAACTAGGTTGGATATTTCCTGGTGCTGGCCAATTTTGTATGGCATTAAAATCAATAGTGAGTTTGTTGCTTAATAATTTAGACGATTCTAACTGAGAAAGTGGTTTTAGGTTGGTTTGTGCAAAGGAGACAATTGCAGATAAAAACACTATAATGCTTGATAGATACTTCATCGCTTTTGAGTATTTATTACGTGATAGTAATTGACCAGTTTACTATTGTTAAGTTCTGACAAAAGAATAATGCAAATGGTAAAAGCTTATAAGTACCGGCTGGGGTATCTCTTTTATGGCATTTAATCAATTACTATTAAGTTTATTCTTTGCATGTCCACTGAATTTCGGCCTACTGCTAATTCAACGATACCGGATTCCACGACATGTTTCATATCGGCATTCCAAAATGCCAATTTGTCCGCCTGTAGGAAAAACTGGATTGTTTTCACTTCGCCGGGCTGTAAGGATACCCGTGCAAATCCTTTTAACTCTTTTACCGGCCTGGTTACAGAGCCTACTTTTTGGTGGATGTACAATTGCACGATCTCATCGCCTTTCATACTTCCGGTATTGGTGATATCCACTGATACGATCACAGCGCCATTCCTTTTCATGGTTGTCTCCGACAAACGTGGAACAGAATACTGGAAAGTGGTATAACTCAGACCGTATCCGAAAGGATAGAGTGGCGTATTTTTTTCAGTTACATATTCGAAGAACTGCGCACCGGGCTTGTGATTATAATACATTGGTATTTGCCCTACTGAACGTGGGTAGGTGATCGAGAGCTTTCCGGAGGGACAGGTTTCGCCAAAAATGATATTAGCGGCGGCATGGCCCCCTTCTTCCCCCATGAACCATCCATCTATAATGGCAGGAATGTGCTCGTTGATCCAGTTGATAGCCAGGGGGCGGCCATGCATTAGGTATACCACCACGGGTTTGCCTGTAGCAGCCAAGGCCTTTACCAACTCTTCCTGCTGACTCTGCAGGTTCAGGTCGCTCATATCCCCAAAATGGTCTTCCAGCCAAGACTCGCGGGAAAATTGTTCATTCTCCCCGATAGCCACAATGATTATATCGCTTTGCTGCGACACCTGTACGGCTTCATTGATCAGTAGTTGGTTATCGGACACTCTAGGCAAACTTATTTTATCAATGTACTGGTAATTGTTCTGACTAATGGTATCGCCATTGGTCGTAAGGTTAACGCCTTTGGCATAGAGCACTTCTGTAGTTTTTCCAACTTTTTCCCGGATGCTTTCCAGCAGGCTCATATTGCTCAGGGGAATGCCGGAATAATCCCCCAGGAAGTTCACTGCTGCACAAGGTCCTATCACCGCAATCCTTTTATATTTATCTTTTTTGAGTGGCAACAGTTTCCCAGCGTTCTTCAGCAGTACAATGGATTCTTCCGCTGCCTCTAGAGCCAGACTGCGCCCTTCAGAATTTGTAATGCTTTCCTGTACTTTCGCGGCATCTATTGGCGCTTGTTCAAACAATCCCATAGCGAACTTTAGTTTAAGCACACCCACTACTGCACTATCTAATTCATCCATGGTCAATTTTTTATCTTTTACCAACTGGATGAGATGTCTATAATTTCTGCCATTAGGCAAGTCCAGCGTTACACCTGCTTTAAAGGCCTTTAAAGCAGCTGCCGCTTCATTAACGGCTACCCAATGTTTATTCCAGAGTTGATCAATGCCATACCAGTCGGAGACTACTACGCCTTTAAACCCCCATTCACCACGCAGTATATTTTTCAGCAGCCAGTCATTCGCATGGGCTGGAATACCATCAATCTCATTATAGGAAGCCATCACGGCAGCTGGCCTTGCGTTTTGTATACAAAGACGGAACGATTCCAGGTGCGCCTCCCGGAGAGTGCGCAAAGAATAATTAGCCGGCGCCTGGTTTAATCCTCCTTCAGGTTGTCCATAGCCCGCAAAATGTTTGAGAGTCGCAGCTACATGCCCAGGGGCTATTGAGCCATCCTTGCTTCCCTGAAAGCCTTGTACAATAGCACTGCCAAGGCCGCCGGTGAGATAGGGGTCTTCACCTAAGGTCTCACCTGTCCTTCCCCAGCGAGGATCGCGACATATATCCACTACGGGGGACAATACGAGGTTGGTGCCGCGAATGGCCGATTGGCGAGCAATAAAACTGTAAACCTTGCGAAACAGGGCCGTGTCCCAAGAACAGGACAAGCCAATCCCGTGCGGGAACACAGTAGCTTCCTTGGCCAGTAAGCCATGGTGAGCTTCATCAATGAAGATCACGGGAATACCGAGCCTTGTTTTTGTTTTGAGGTATTGCTGCAGAGCATTGCGCCTGCTGATCACCTGTTCTTTGGTCGCATCAAATGCAGGGTTGATCATGCCAAGTCCTTGGCCATAAATGGAGTCCATCGTGGCAGGATTCGCTATAATAGCCTCCGTGAGCGTATGGGCATTAGCATGATTGGTTTGCAACTGCGCTACTTTTTCCTCTACGGTCATGAGCCCGAGCAAATCGCTAACTCGTCGATCTGTTGGTAATTTTGGATTCTTATAGTTTTGCGCAGAAATTCTATTAAGACTAGGAAATAGTAGAATAATTAAGATTATTTTTTTCATTTGGCTTTATGCATTAATTGTACTCTATTCATTCTAAGCTCTGTCTGAAATTTGCCTCCCTTTCTATTTATGTCAGCTTCCAACATCTCCTCAAGTGGAATACAATAAACCATCTCCTCAAAGAGATAACAGGTAATCAAATCTTCCATGAAGAAGGTTGATCCGACTTTAAATGAACAAATCCAAATCCATACCGAGCTTTAATTCTTCAATAAATATTTTATCTGGGCCTTCATCAAACTTAAAACGACCTTCTCCACGAACATTTCTCGTAAAACTCTGCTGAAACCCGTCATCAACTGAAGAACTACCAAGTTTGAGAATGAAATAAAATTGAATATCAATGAAATTGAAAATTCGATTCGGAATATCGACCCAAATATTCTGCTTATAAACAGATGCATCATATTCACATACTCCATAATGTCCTGGATTAGTATTATTCAATAACAAAACCCATTCCGGCCGAATCGTTAGCTGCATCGACAATCGTTCTCTTATTTGGTCTATACTCATACTATATGTTCAATTATGCTCTTTTACATCATTCTTTTATTTCCCTAACCCTCCTTTCTTCTCTCTCATGCGATTGAGTTCATAATCCTCTACACTCACTCCTGTGGGGAGTAATATTCTCCCATATCATCCTTAAAGAACGTCAACAATAACTCACCTCGCAGTTACAAACAACTAAAATGATATTGCATCAAACGGGGCGATGAACCTCAAATCAATTGATTTGTAACTACGAAGTGCCAATTCATTCGAGCCGCAGCCTTATTGCCACCTTGTAAATATTGTCATCATACCTTGTTTATTGATCATTCCCAATAGAAAGGACAAAGCAGGTTAAGAGACAAGGGAGCGACGCTGCACTAATTACAATAGCTTTCATTAGCTTGGAGAATTAATCATCTTGCAATTCAATAGATTTACGTTGTTGCATTTTGCCCATCACTTGTTTGATTTGATTAATTATAGCTTTGTAATACTCAATATCATACTTTTTAGTTGATTTTGCCAACCTATTTTCATTGACAGCTATAGCCTTCTTTAATGCTAAAATTGCATCATCGGGCTTCTTTAGTTTATATAGAATTTGAGCCTTGGTATCCAACATAAACTCATTGTCTTCATCCTTCTTAAGTCCCATATTAATCCACAGAAGCGCGTGTTGCAAATCCCGATGATTAGAACTGTGTACGCACATCTTCCAAGCATAATCATTTAAAGTTATCCACTCATACTCAGAAAACTTCTCCCATTCACACCCCCACTTACTTCTTAATGCTTCCAAATATTCATTCCACCTTTTATTTCTACTATACCAAAATAATTTCTGATCGATAACTAGTGAAAAAGAAACCTGCTCATTATATTGAGCACTTATAAGATTTGCCATCTTTTCCCAGTCAGGAAGTACACCTTTTTGATGCGCAGAAGTCATTTGAGGAAAGACTATTTCGTTCCAAGCTATATATCTAATCCAGTTTCTAGAATATCCTGGTGTGTTCATTAGGCTATCAACACTTAAAGAATCCTTTGAAAAGAGACCAAAAAGTCGTGACTTAGAGGTGACAATACCGGAATTAGTCTCGTAAAATTGGAAAATTTCTTTTTTGAAAAACTCATGGGGAGTCAAATTGGAAAGGTATTTTTCAGAGTACTCTTTTGCAATTCTAGCTGCTATGCTATCGTCGCCTAATTTTCTAAGCTTTTTAATTACGTATGACAAAGAGTCCAATGATATTTCACCACTTTTCAGATTCTCAATAATCGAATAAATCTGTTGTTTAGGATCTCTTGAGTCCCTTAGCAGTTTGCCGAATTCGGGCACAGTTTGTAGGCCAATAGCTTTATGTAGAGGCTTTCCTTCTGAATTAAAGAAAAGAAATGTCGGCAAGGAGGTAATTTTAAATTCCCTTTCAATTCTTCTTGCTGCTGCATAAAGCTTCTTAATATTATTATTGTCATTCCTACTAGTATCCATCTGGACCTTTACTGAAATAAAATCTGCATTTACTTCATTGGCAATAGTATCATTCACGTAAACCTTATTATCCATCTCTTTACAAGGTTTGCACCATGTTGCATAACAATCTATAAATACATATTTACCCTCAATTTTAGCTTTATCGAACACTTGCTCTAATGTCAATCCCTCGGTCCATGATATTCCGCCGTATAAACGACTCGATTTCGAATTAAGTGATTGTGACAACAAGAACTTCGGAAAAATAAATAGTAATAGAATCAAATATTTTAACCTTGATAAATTTGTCATACAGAAATTATTTCAATAGGTAATCAATTATAGCCTTCATTTTGTTTTAAATTCGGATTCCTCTGAATCTCAGTCAATGGTATTGGATAATATTGTTGAGTAGACTTCCAGGGCTTCCCATTTGACTTTATAGGTGTTACCACATTCATCACTTCATCAACGTGTTTAGTTCTCTTCAAGTCAAACCATCGATGTCCCCATTCGTTAAATAACTCCGTTTGTCTTTCATGCAGAATAGCAGAAAGTAAGGGGCCCTGGGTGGTGGAGCCGTTATAAACAGTTAGTCCTGCCCTTAAACGTATGGTGTTCAAATCGGAAACGGCCCCAGTAGGGTCACCCAGATGCGCCCTTGCTTCTGCACGAATTAAATATTGTTCGGCAAGTCGAAAAATATTGAGGTATTCGACTATGGTATTTACATCTGATGTGCCAAGATTTGAATTGTATTTTTTCGAAAAATGATAATCACCTGTTCCATCAGTATAAGTGCCTACCCAGACATTCTTTCTATTATCATTATCTTCAAATGCGTCAATCAACTGCATACTCATGTGAGCTGGATGAGTACTATTAAGCCCAGTTGGGGGAAAGGATAAATTAAAGAAAAGCCCATCCATTGTGTTACGAAAAAAGTCGCCACTTTTATTTACAGGCTGAAGTTGCCATACTGCCTCCTTATTGTTTTTTAAAAAGACTTGGCCTAAATCTACTAGTTCGAAAAGAGATAAATTATTTATGAGTGTCGTTGCCTCATTTTCGGAATCAGAAAAACTTCCATTATATAGGTACACACGCCCTAGCAAGGCCGTAGCGGCCCACTTAGTAGGCCTTAGGCGTTCTGTCGATCCATTATACTCTTGTAACTTTCCATCTAAATATTTATCACTTAATAAACTTTGACATTCTTTTAATTCTTTAATTAAAAATTGATAAACATTATCCCGTGAAGTCCTTGGTAAGAGTCTATTTGTATTAAAATCAGATGTAATTACCAATGGTACATCGCCATAAAGATTGATTAAATAGAAATACAAAAAAGATCGAATGAATTTAGCCTCACCTAAAAGCTGTCTTTTGATAGCGGCAGGAAGATTTATCGAGTTGTTTAAACCTTCAATAGCAGTATTACAACTGGCGATTAATGGATATGAAGAAACCCAAAATTCCCGGCCATAGGAAGTTTGAGGGTTAACTGATAGATTATTCTCATAAAAAATGCGATCAACTAATTTGGCATTACTATAAAGCTTTAGTTCGTCAGCCGACAAGCTAGCCATTTTCGTGACAAGAGTAATGCCTGAGGTAGCACTACTAAGATTAGGTGAACTCATATTCGAATAAATGCCTGCGAGAACCGCAATAGAAGATTCTACATTTTCAAAAACTGCATCTCCAGTTGTCCTTGTCAACGGCGGGTCAACGCTTACAAGCTTTTTGCAACTTGCTGTAAAAGCAATCGTAAGAAGCATTAAATACCTAAAAAATATACGGTACATAAAAATGAATTATATTGTTAGAAACTCAGTTGTAGCCCCATTGTTATCACGCGTAATGGTGGCACAGATGAAGTGCTTAAGTTCTCAGGATCCAACCCCTTATATCGAGTTATCGTGAGGAGATTCTGTCCGCTTAGTAAGAATCTTAATTTACTTAAATGGAGACTCTTCAGGACAACTTCTGGCAATTGGTATGATATAGCCAGATTCTTTAATCTCACAAATGAAATGTCCTCATATGTTCTATCTCCTGAGTATCCGCCCATTATTGACATGGACGTATATCGTTCATAAAATGAAATGTCACCAGGCTTTCTCCATCTGTCTATTGCGGCACGAGGTTGATTGCCTCTGCCTTGAGCAAAATCTCCAGGATGGGCAGTATTCTCATAAAAATTGAACCCATTTTGCTTTGTAAACTGAACAAGAAAATCTACTTGAAAACCTCTAAAACTAAAAGTGTTTTGTAGGCCACCGTATAACTTAGGGAATAAATTGCAAAAACTTATTAAATCGCCGTCATTGTCAGGTGTGGGCGTAGGTTTATCTGATTTATCTAGAAAAAGGAAGTCGCCCGTGTTAGGATCGACACCATAATAGCGGTGAAGACGCAATACTGATAACGATTGTCCAACATAAACAACGTTATTATAAGTTGATGTCTTCAAATCCGGAAATGAAATAAGTTTATTTTGAGGTACAGTCAAATTAAAATTGGAGCTCCATCTAAAATTTCTTTTTTGTACATTAATTGTATTTAGTGTGAATTCCCATGAAGAATTCTGAACCGTGGCAGGAAAATTTGTATTTATCCTTTCATATCCAGTTATTATTGGAAGATTATAGTCTAGCAACTGATTAGAGGAACGATTTCGGACATAGGTTGAATAAAGAAGAATGCGATCATGCAAAAAGCCTAAGTCCAATCCAATTTGTAACTTTTTAGTTTCTTCCCATTGAAGATAAGGGTTAGGTAAGGTTGTTTGTCTTAGACCATTCGTGCCTTGATAAGGATTAGCAACAATAGTTGGACTATAAAGATTTAAATATGAGTAGTCCCTAATTTGATCACTCCCGGTAGTTCCATAGCTGCCTCTCAATTTCCCAAAGCTGAGAAAAGAGATTTTCTTATTGAAAAGATTCTCTTGCGTAAAAATCCAACCCATTCCAACGCTGGCAAATGTATTGAATTGGTCCTTGTTTCCAAATCGACTGCTTCCATCCCTTCGAATCGATAAATTCAGTAAGTATTTGTCATTGTATGTGTAATTAATTCTACCGAATGCTGCAGCATACTTGTATATCGAATAATCTGAACCACCTGGAATAATCGTTGAAGCACTAGCTAGATTTCGAATTTGTTGATCATTTGGTTGACCGGAAGCCACCACTGACTTGCCATCGTTTTCTTTATTTTGAAGAGTTGCACCAACTAGTATATCAAATTGATGCAGGTTAATTTTCCGTTTAAATAATAGTTGAGGCTCAATAATCCAGGATTCTATTGTATTAAATCCAAAAGTAGCAATTCGGCTAAAGAATGGCAGGCTCTCTGGTTTTGCCGAAGCTGGTAATGATGCCGAATAATCGTCTAAGTTAATTTTGGTATATCCAAAATTACCCCTCAGCTCAAGATCCTCTGTTATTTTATAACTTATATTGGCATTTGAAACTAAACTAGTTGTTTTGTTTTCAAAGGGACTATAAAGATTTGCAAGCGGATTCGACCAGGATGAATTTCCATTTGCTTTTGGGTTTGGTGCCCAATTGAGTGTCCCATCATCATTGTAAATGCCCGGCGCAACTGGCGCAAGAAATAGATTTTCACCTAAATCAATGGTAGGTAGCTTGTTTTCAGAAGTGGAATAATTGCCAGAGATTTGTAATTTAAATCGTTGATTTAAAGAGGTGTTTGAAACTGAGAAATGCACAAAGGTTTGTTTGTTCTCAAAGTCACCCGGGAACACAGTTGTCTCTTTTCGGATTGTCCCGCTGACAAAATATTGTAAACTATTTGTACCACCAGAAATACTTGCACTATAATTACTATAGTTGGCCGTTTTTCCAATAAGCTCCTTCTGCCAATCAGTATATCTTGTTGTATCCCAAAGGCCATTTAGATCAAAGTCATCATCTGTTATTGAAGAGTTGTCATTTATTTTCGATTCATGCCTCATCTCCATATACTGATTTGAATTCATTAAATCCATAAAATGAGCTACTTTACTCCACCCTTTTTGCATATTTATATCAAATGTCGTTTTGCCATTTCTCCCTTTTTTAGTTGTGATTAGAATTGCTCCGTTTGCAGCTTGGGATCCATAAATGGCAGTTGCATCTGCATCCTTCAGTATCTCAATTGACTCTATATCCAATGGGTTAATATTGCTTAACGGATTACCGACTGAGGTTCGTGCCCCCTGTACCGCTCCAGAGTTTCCTAATACGCTACCACCTTGAAGAGTTGTAAGATTATTTGCCGGAAAGGGAACTCCGTCTATAACATAAAGCGGATCATTTCCATTAAAAATGCTATTCTGTCCTTGAATTCTAATAGTTAATCCCCCACCAGGGATACCGTTGGACTGGACAATAAACAGTCCTGGCACTCTACCTTGTAGAGCTAACAAAGGATTATTTACAGGCTGATTTTGTATGTCGCTTGCCTTAACAGTCGCTACGTTTCCGACATTAAACCTTTGCGATGTTTTTCCATAAGCTATTACTTGCACCTCATCAAGCTTGCCAGTTTTTCCTTTCACCTTTACATCCAGATTACGCTGGTTGTTGATCTCAGCCTCAACTGAAATAATATTTATGGCAGTGAACACTAATGTTGCATCTGGTTCTGCTTTTACCTTTGCGACCCCATCCCCATTTGTAGCCCCTGCGATTTTCCCACCTTTTACTTGTACAGTCACACCCGCTACTGGTTCGCCTTCCTCATTAGTGACGCGAATCAAAATTTCAATGGGAGGGGCAAAGTTTCTATCTTTTACACCTAATTCTGATTTGTTTTCCTTTTTTCTTGACAAAAAGATACTCCGACCTTCAACAGCATACTCCAGTGGTTGTCCATCTAGACACCTTTTCATAAACTCATCCAGGGTAACATTAGTAACATGAATACTTATTTTTTTTGCCCCTGACAAATCTTCCGGTCGAAATAAAAAACTATACCCTGTTTGTTTCCCTACATCTCGGAATACTACGTCTAATGTTACGTTCGACGCAGAATATGTGACCTGGGCACCTGAGTGAGCGCTGACCTGTAAGCCACAGATAGTTAATAAAATTGCTATGATTTTCATAACACGTAGCAGTTGGGTTATGCTGGCGATGGCTTCGCCACAATTTTTAAATTGCATACCTTTGTTAAGTTTTGGGTTAAAAGATGACGTTTACCGCGCTCATTGGTCAAGCCTAAACAATTCAAACGGAAGTGTCGCAAGCACTTTCGTTTTTGTTTTGCGCATTGACTGATGTCTAAGCATCACGTGTACAAGTACAAGCAATTATTGGAATAAGGCTACTCCACAGGAAAGATTCAATGCATAAACGGTTTAGCAGGACGTACTGGGAAAGCACGTCCTACATCCCGACTTGAGTGTTACCCAGCGGCATTGCTATCTGCAGGCGATAAGGGAAAACCAGGTCTTCCACGTCATATTGTCGACCCTCATGGGGGCAAGGGCCATTGATAAAGTTAGAGGCAACGAATGATAAGTTAAAAGGAGAGTTGGTTGTTGAGTTCACGTCGTCGGTTTTGAGTGTTATATTGCTGGTTAATAACTAAGGATAGTTAAGGAAAAAGGCACCCCCGAATTAGTATTTCTCCTCCTAACTCAGCATAAGGGGGTAACCTTCGATTCCCACAGTCTTTTTAGACTAAACAATGAGTTGTCTTTTTAAAGGAACATACAAGACAATCATAGAATAACGTAACGCGAACCGCGTTACCCATAAAGGAGGTTTAATGGCAGCAATAGTTAATGCAGAAATTGGGCTGACATTACTGCAAAACATTCTCACGATAGCCAGCCCTAAACTGTACTTTTATTTCTTGGCTTTACTTAAGACAACTTTTTTATCCTTGATCTCGTATTCGAAATTTCCAAGGCGAGATAAATTGGCTAATGTTTTCGACAAAGTAATTGTTCGTTCCATATCTCCCTGGAACGTGCCAGCGTCTGATGCAACACCTTCTTCTAGGATAAATTGTACATCGTACCACCTTTCTAGTTGCCGAGTTACTTCTCTTAATGGACAATGATTAAAATAAAATTTATTTTTAACCCAGAAAATAGAAGTTTCGGCATCTGTTTCATGTAATTCAATTCCGCTTGTATTCCTATTCACTACAGCTTCCTGACCAGGAACTAATTTCTTCACAGAGTTCGCCTCATTACCTGTAGAAATTTGCACAGACCCTTGCAATAATGTTGCGGCAATCTCTTCATTATTGTAGGCTTTAAAATTGAAGCGTGTGCCTAATACTTGGATGGCAACATTTCCTGACTGTACGATAAATGGCATCTTTTCATTTTTAGCAACCTCGAAATAAGCTTCTCCACTAACCAATTCTACTTTTCGTATTTTTCCAGTAAATGTCGCGGGATATCGGATAGAAGATTCAGCATTTAACCATACCTTACTGCCATCCGAAAAAGATAAATTGTAAACACCTCCCTTAGGAGTGATAAGCGTATTCAATCCTGACGTACCCGATCCTTCATACTTTAAATTTCCGCCTCCCATTTTTTTAATAGCCGTTTCACCCTGCCGTGCAATAATTCCTTCGGGCGCGTCCGTCAAATCAATTTTCGACTTATCCGCCAGAATTAAAGTTGCCTTTTGTCCACCTGGCATTGCATCGTATGTAGGAGGCGTATTTGTCTTGGTAAAGGTTGACGGTTTTTGATAGGAAAAAAAGAAGAGATAAGCACATGTTGTTATCAAGACAATAACGGCAGCAGCAGCTGCGTACTGATAGTATATTTTGAAATTGGACTTTTTAAATTTGGATACTTTAATATTGGTAGCCGGTGTGGAACTATTCAAGGCTGCCAACGTTTCTTCCGCATGGTATAAACCGCGAAGAAGTAGTTGTAGTTTATCTGGATCGTTTAAACGAGAATATAAAGCATAGTTCGATGGCGATGCTGAAACCCACTCATTAAGCTGTTCCAGTTCTTTATTCGTTATCGTACCTTCCATTTGCTTTACAATCAGTAAAGCAATTTCGCTTGCTATTTCCTTCATCAGTTGCTGTTATAGATCAGATTGTTCTGAGCCTTAAGAGTTACTACTCTAGTTACATAACGAAATTGCGTTTCAGTACACACCTCGAAACTTAATAATTATTTTACATTATCAACGTTTATGATTCAATTAAATAGAATGCCCGCATTTAAAAGATTGATTTACAATTGAATTGATGGACCGTAAGTGCGGAAAACTTTTAGTGAAATATTATTGAAAATAAGAGTAGTGAAATGAGTTTTCGCTCAATTATCAGGTTTCTTAATTGAGTGATGGCTCTGAGCTTTGTATTTCGAACAACCTGCGCGGACAGGTTTAGTTTGGCTGCTACTTCGTTTGTGTCCAAACCTTCGATATAGATCATTTTAATCACCGTTTGCCGCTGTGGCGGCAGATGATCTATGGCTTGTTTGATATGATTAAGTACTTCTGTTTGAATTATTTGATTCAAAATTGTATCCTCAGGATCCTCTTCGCTATTGATATTACTATGGTCATTTAAAGGCACTTCTGCCTTGGCTTTCTTAGTGTTCTGATATCTTAAGAAATCATAGCTGGCATTGCGACACGTGACGTATAAAAATCCACTAGCGCTATTGAAATCAGGAAAGTTTTCACGCAGTCTCCAAAATTTCATAAAAGTGTCAGAAACAATTTCTTTCGCTTCAGCAGGTGAAGAAATGAATTTATTAGTAAAATAGAATAGGGGTAAAAAATAATCCTTATGCAACTGACTAAATGCCAGCTCATTACCTTGCCTGATTTGCCGTACAAGGTCGTCCCGTTGCTTTGAGCGATCTATTGCCATGTTTTCGGTAGGGCCGCTATTGCTACAATGCGCCTCGCCCCAAATCTAAAAAGATTAAGTATATAAACCTGACTATCAAACTTTTTAGATGATACAAAAAGCTAGGACCGCATTGGCCAGGGGATATAATTGAAAAATCCTGGAAGGTTATAAAAGCAATAATAAAACAATTCCAGAAGCTTGCAAAGTCATGCTGATAAATGTTTTATAGTAGTAAGTATGCCGAACTATCTTACTAGATAAAAATAAGTTTTCAGTTGCGGTGTATGCAGGAGGACTCTTTCTCGTTATAATAGTTACCTCTATTATACCTTATCTCCAAATAACTCTACTAATGAAGCTATCACCCTTTTCGATTATTTAAAATTTCTTTGAGATTTTAACGCACGATTGCCAAGGTCATCTGTTTGTCTATTTAAAGAATTTGCTGATAAAATATTAAACCAACAATAATTTAAGCTGCATGTCAAAATTGGCCAAAGTTCTGCCGATGACATACCTATGTGCTACAATGCCAATGCCGGAAATCAATAAAGGCATTACGTGCTATTATCCCTGTACAAACGCAATTGGATGGGTATATAGAAAATCGACTCCTGGTCAACTAATTACAATACGAACTAGGTTGCAGAGAAAGGACCATGCGCTTATGCGCAAGTGGTTGGCCGAAGAACTGGCATATCCTAAGAAAACCAAGAAGTTAAACCGCTTCTTGCGGGATAGTTACCGTTATATATACCAGTATGATATGGTAAAGAGTTTCTTGTTGTGTGAAAATGGGACGCCTTTGGGATTTTTAGATATTATTGAGGCGACTCAGCACGAAGTTTCCTTATATTATCAGGCGAAGATCGGAGACTACAATATTGATTTACTACTTTCTCCATCAAGCAGAAATGAAAGTGCACTATTTCTGAAAGTACTGATTGCTCTAATGGAGTTTATTTTTATGGCTCCAATCGGAGTGGCGAGGATAGTCATTGCCGCTGAAAAGGTAAGTTATTGTGCTGATTGGATTCAGAAGGCAGGCTTTTGCTTTCTAGAGAGCAGTGTTAAACAATCTAGTAATACAAATTTATTCATTTGCACGAGAGATAGCTTCCAGACAATATTACTTCCCTCGTATGAGGGAAGCCGAACGACAGAAATACAGTTTGACGTTAAATTAGAGTCTTTTACTCCATAAGACCATTTTTCATTTTCCTTAACCATTTATCCTTACCTATTACAACTATCCTTTAAACATTGGCATTTTATTTTAACAATTTAACCCTTTCAGTAATGCTGGAGGAACAACATGATTGTCATTCCGGACAGGAATTTAGGACGGGAGGAAAGTGCTTCTTTACTAAGATCTATAATTCCGAGTATGATAAATTAACGAGGTTTTCATTTCAAATTGTCCAAGACAGCATGGAGGCCGAAGACATTGCAGCTGAAACCTTAACTAAACTTTCAAAAATCCTTAAAAATTTTGATTCAGATAAAGGTATACTCGCATTCCTGTATACAACGGCCAGAAACGCCTCCTATAATTTTGTGAAGCAACGTAATATACATAACGCAGTTAAACTTAAAATCGACCGGGTCAGTATTAACGAAGCGGAATTAGGAGCTGAAGAATTGAACAAAGCGAAACTTATTGCTACTATCCATGAAGAGATTACCAAACTTCCTGAGAAAGAACGGCTCGTTTTACAGTTATTTTATATTGAAGGCTTGAATTATCAACAGATTTCAGAAAGGACCGGCGTTCAAAATTTCGAAACCTTAAGATCTACAAAATCCAGGGGATTAAGCCACCTTCGGCGAATATTAAGTGAGAAACAAATTGCTTAAAAATACCTCATCGTAAAACTATAGCCAATATGCAAGCACCTAATCATTTTTACCGGGTTGACCATATCACTTACAGTAAACTAATAAATGAAGAATCGATTTCAAACTTTAAACCAATGCAATATTTTTCTCAGTCTAATCATTTAGGCGGCTATAATGTTAATATCGAACTATTGAAAAGATTAGAGTCTTACATAAACTCAGATCTTCCGAAAATCGTAAGTGGACTCAATGAAAATTATCCACAGCATTATAATCAAAATTATTCTATCACCATTAGACATTCAAACAATGAAGTAAAACTTCTAGGTATTGAACACTATAAACAAACAAGTTGTAATAAAAATATTCGGTCCATATGTATTAGCTATACACTCTGCCAAAAAACATCAAATACTGGATTCTCAGTAAAACTATATTTTGCTAATGTCGATAAAAGCGAATTGTTAGTCGAGCTCACTGATAGTTATCCGGAAGAAAAGTCTGCCGCAATTGTAACAGGAATATTAAATCTATTAGAGCACAACCGAACTACTAAGTTGCCATATGTCTTCGTTCCATTGATCATATTCCTTGTTTCCATTGTAGCATTGCTATGTACTGATGCTCTACTTGGAAAAGTATATGCACACAGATATATATACTTAATCAGTGTTTTCGTATCAGGCATCGGATTAGTAGCAATAAATCACTTAAAAAGTTGTTGCACCTTCGATACTTCAAACCAGAGAATGAGAGATCAGTGGTTTTTTTGGGCATCAATGGGATTGTCAACTTTTCTCTTATTTGGAACAATATTATACTTTATAAGAAAAGTCCTTTTGGGATTTTGACATTTTTACAATCAACAGTTACATCTTATAAGACAAAACTAAAGGGCCATTAGAAAGGAAAAAAGGGTGAAAACACCTTTTTTGTAGAATCCGGAGTTGAGCCACCTTTTTTTGTAAGCTTGGTTTGGCGATAATAGTTGATTATTGGAAAGAAGGGAATAACGATAATTATCAAATATCTGGACATGAATAGTATTTCGAATGCACTGATTAACCTCATAACCGCCAGCTATTTGTACATGTGCGTAGCCTTGATATTCCTTTTAGTCGTCTCTACCTTTAGAATGAAAAAAACGAGTATTAGTAGCAAAATGAGTAAACCAAGACTTGATGAAGAAGTGTTACTCTCCCAACTCAAGTTGCAGGAACAGGCGCTGGAACAAATCAGCCAAGAAATCCATGACAACATCGGCCAGGCATTGACCTTCGTAAAACTCAACTTGAATACAATTGATATTGATAAGCATGAAGAAACAAAGAAAAAGTTATCTGAAGCATCGGCATTAGTTTCAGTTGCTATACGCGATTTACGAAATCTCTCCAAAGTCTTAAATACAGAATATATTAATAATGTAGGTCTCGTTAAAAGCATACAATATCAACTTGACTATTTAGATAGGACTGGTATATATAAAACGAAACTTCATTTTTCCGAAGAAGTATATTCTCTTTTGCCAGAAGTCGAAATTATTTTATTCCGTGTCGTTCAGGAGCTATTAAATAATATTGTTAGGCATGCTGACGCTACTACCATTGACATTTACTTGGAGTATCACCCCGAAGAACTTATTATGAAAATTGCAGACAATGGAAAGGGATTCAGTATAGGTCTGCAGCAAAACAAATCGCTTGTCAAAGGCTTAGGGCTGACTACTATGCAAAAGCGCCTTGCTCATATCCGGGGGAGGATTGAGATTGAAAGTGAATCAGGAAGGGGAACCCAGGTGAAGGTATTTGTATCCAGAAGCACTATACCAAGCATTGAATACCAGTCTTATATGTGCGTATAAAAAAACTTCTCTTACTATACGCAACTTAGTTGCAAACAAAATCAAAAAAAATTTCTTAAAACCGGTAAGGTCCTACCCTCCATTTCAGTAATCACTATGGAGGATCGTCAAATCAAATATAAACCGATGCAAATATCAAATAATGAAGATTCGGATCTTCTGCTTAAGAAATTGCTTGAATGTGACGATAATGCATTCAAACAATTTTATACTGACACATCAAAGCGTGCAGAAATACATGCTTTTCGACTACTTAATGACCTTGATGATGCAAAAGATGTTGTCATCGAAAGTTATGTAAAGTTTTGGTATACACTGACATCATGGAATGAAAACAAGCAACAACCCGAATTCAAAAACCTTGCACATCTGCAAAATTACTTCTACAGGGTAATTAGAAATGCATGTTTGGACTTTCTTAAAAGTAAGCCTCAGGATCACTTGACGACCGAAGCGTTAGAAAATATACCAGCCGAAAACAGTAGTGAATATGAAACCGAAATCTGGATGCTTGAAGTACACGCCGTTATCTTAAAAGCCTTAGCTCTGCTTAAAAATACAAAGTACAAGAAAGTAATTGAACTTGAAATTTTGGAAGACAAATCACCACAAGAGATCGCTGATATACTACAGATGAAAGTGGATACTGTCTACAAACATCAGTCTAAAGCATGGAAAAAAATTGCTGAATTAGCAAAAAGCTTCTATTACTTATGCCAGGCGGTTATTCTAATTTACCTGGTGTTTGAATATGTAGGAAAATGGGCAATCAAAATCATCTTATCCCTGATAAATTAGCCACTAACCAATTAACCTTAATCTTAAAAACAAATTTATGCAAAACAATGAAAAAAGCGAAGCTAGTCTGATTACGCTCTTCTGTTGTCCTTATTATGGTATACCGTTGTCACCAGATGAAAATGCAAGAGTATCACAATTTCTGCTGGCCAATAAACTGGATAAAAGAAAGTTGGATAAAAACCTTTTGACTCAACTTAGTGAAGCAAATTCAAACAGCGAGGAACAATGGAATAAAGTATGGAACAGAATAAAAAATCCTACAACCACTGGGAAAGTTCCGGGCAAAGTGATCCGGATGCCCGCAATCAGAAGACTGATTGGAGCGGCTGTTATTGTAGTAGCCGCTGGAATTATAGCATATAAGTATATTATTCCCACTTTCACGAATAAACCCGGAGGTCAGAATACTATTACTTCCATAGATATTCAACCCGGAGGGCCAAAAGCAACCTTGTTGCTTACTGATAATTCAAGTATTGATTTGTACCGGAGGGCTGTCGGGAATATCGCCAATGAAGACGGCACGAAAATCAGCAAGCCTGATTCAACGCAGATTGTTTATGAAGCAACTGCGGGTAAAATTGTTCAAAAGGCAGGTACTAACATCTTGAATACCCCACGTGCTGGTATTTTCAAAGTAACCCTTCCCGATAAGACGGTTATGTATTTAAACGCTGAGTCTTCCGTCGTGTACCCTGTAGCTTTCACAGGTCCTAGAAGAGAAGTAACCGTTTCCAAAGGAGAAGTATATTTCGAAATTGCTAAGAACAGCAAACCTTTTATTGTTCGTAAAGGAGATCAATCAATAGAGGTTCTAGGCACAAAGTTTAATATTAATACTTATAACAGAAATAACCAGGAAAATATAATCACAACCCTGCTGGAAGGATCTATTCAATTAACCAAAGGGCACGAGCATCGCATATTAAATCCGCGGGAGCAGCTAATAGCTGTTTCTAACAGCGAAAACCTGGAAGTCAGGAAAGACGTCAATACCGAAGGTGTAATATCCTGGAAGAACGGATATTTTGATTTTAAAGGAGCCAGATTTCAGGATATATTAGACGAATTAGAGCGCTGGTACAATATTAAAGTGGACATAGATGATATTTCTGCCAGGAAATTAGAACAGAGCCGGGTCACACTAAGTAAAATTTCAAGAAATTTAACTTTAACAACATTTTTAAACATCTTAAAAGAAAAAGTTGCATTTAATTATGTAATACTAAACACCACGACTATAGTCATCACAAAGTAATTTTGACACTGTAACATAATCTGTGTAAACATAGAAAATCGGAGTTTCTAAAGAGCTCCGATTTTTTTATTTTTAAACATTACACAGACATGAAGACAGAGGATTTTTTATCAGATGACTTTTTGAA
>Ga0160449_1000073_pt1 | contig 136449 bp, 128 predicted proteins | sample HID1975I_E1MG_FD_108216 | JGI IMG/M metagenome (GOLD analysis project Ga0160449, IMG submission 108216) | Enriched soil microbial communities from UW Madison campus, WI, USA - HID1975I_E1 MG | ecosystem: Environmental > Terrestrial > Soil > Unclassified | place: USA: Madison, Wisconsin...
ACTTCGCCAAAATTTTTCTCCAATATTTCTCGTCCCTGATCATTATACGGAGCGGTAACTAAAATCCTCATCTATATATGTGTTATTTTTATCAATTAACTTGTTGCTATTGCCTGTAACTCCGGCTCACTCACCTGAGCCGTTTTGGCATTTAAGGGTAGAGTGATGAACCGGGTTAGTATTGCACTCAGAAAATACAGCCCCGCCAAAATCCAGACTACTCCTTCATTACCAATGGAGCCGATGAACATCCAGACAATTAGTGGTCCTACGAAAACAGCCAGGCCTGCACCCAGGTTAAGGATAGACATTGCAGCACCTTTATCTTTTTTAACCAATGATGGAACCAGTGCCGAAAGCGGAACATAACCTGCCAACATCGCTCCCCATAATACGCCACAAAACATGATCATCCAGAAACTACTGCCAAAAAGCACAGGCGAATAGAAAAATAGCAGCGTGGTAATGCCGCATCCAAAACCGCCAAACCACATGATGGTATTTCTCCAGCCCAGTTTATCGCCAACGAAACCAAAAATTAAATTAAAGGCGATGTTAGCAATAAAAATGGTTCCCCAGATTTGTACCCATTCGGTTGTATTAAAACCGTGTGTAGCCATATAGGTGGGTAGAAAAACCGGAAAAGCAAATTGCGCTGTGGTATTGATGATGCGCACAATTCCTCCTATAAGCACCTTTGGTTGTTCGACTACTACCGTTAGGCCTTTCATTAATTCTTCCGATTTATTGACTGTCGTCGAATCAGATTTGAATTTATCTTTAACTAAAACCAGAGCGAAAAAAGCACCAATTAAAACCCAGAAAATGGAACTCCAAAGGGTATTTAAATAACCAAGGTTTTGAATTGCCCAGCTGGAATAGTAAGCGCCAAAAACATTTAATCCACCGGTAAAAACGAACCAAAACCAACCCACAGCGGTGCCTAATTTTTTCTGAGGGCTTCTATACGTAATCCAAACTAAAAATGAATAAGCAAAGAACGGATAACCAAATCCACGGATGGCATAGGTGAGTAACATGATCACATAATCCAGCTTAGGCACTCCGTAACCTACGAAACCGGCAGTTCCTAATATGTAAAGGATCAATCCCATTAACATCGTTTTTTTTGGTCCGTAACTTTCCACCAGCACGCCCGAAAACCATGATGAGATGGCAATAGTAACTCCGTAAGCCGTGAATAGCGAAGCTGATTGCTGAATGCTCATACCACGGCCGATTAAATAAGGACTCAACCAACTGCCTTCCAGTCCGTCGCCCATCATAAAAATTAAAATACCAAGATAACCCCAGGCCAGGTTTTTAGGAATTCCTACCCGATTGAACAGTGAATTCTGTGAATCAATTTGTACACTCATAATTTGGTTAGTAAGGTTGATTTACTGATGTTCGGTTAGCCACATCAGTTAATAAGCAATTGGTTTACGTTTAAAAACCTTTTACCAAATTAACTAAATTAAAGTTTATAAAACAAAATAAAAGTAAAAAAGAAATATTATGAAACCATTAAGTTATTGTAATCATACTATCGTATATAATAGCTCAATAATAATAAAACTCAATAAGCGTTGTTGACATCAATAGGATATTATTGGCGAAATAGGTGACGGACAATAGCCATTTATTAAAAACCAAGCGGTAATCAACGTATTGGGAATGTATTAATTTCATTTAATACTCGGGGCTATTCAAGAACCTTAGGCGTTGATACGGAAAAGCTTTTTTCTTCAACAGTATAAAAAAGTATTCCAATTTGGTTTAGTTATTGATTTTGTAACAGCTTTATTATAAATTAGATCATCACAACCAAAACTAACCAAATGGAAAAATACAATTTAATTGCCGGATGTTTTATGCTCGTAAGTAGCTTAGGTCTGCTTGCTTTTCTTTGTCGCCCGAATAAAGAAGAGGCAGAATAAGTAAATGAGCCAGATAGCATGTATGCGGCTTAGTAATCGGTATCGTATTTTACGAAAATTATAAGCTAATTAATGATCTTGATTTAAACAATCTCGCTGTTCAGGTGTTGATTCATTATGGCATTTAAAGCAGCAATAATTGTAGGAATAACCATTGGATTGGTTTCATTTTTTGGAATTCGAAAAATCATTAGCGATCATCAGCTTCCGGCAGGAGGGTAAAAAGACTTCTTAATTTAGCGAAGCCCAAGTCCTTTTCGAAAAAACTCAACAAAGGGTATGGCCAACGCAAAAGATGTCAGGATATCTGCAATCAGGAGGCTTCTTTCCTTAGATAAGTCTAGTGGGCACCTGAGCTCGTAAAACGGTAATTTGATATAGTTTTCGCCAATAACCCCGGTTTGATAACCTTTTGGTAAAGCGCCGGCTTGAGCATCATTCCAAACAAAACCAGCTGAATAAGCTTCAGTCAAGGCTTTTTCCAGTAAATCAATGTTTTTGATAATAAAACTTCTGATAACCTGTAGTCCAAATACATCTGGTTCAAAAAGCACACTCATGTAACTTCCCTCAGGATTAATGTGAAGCCGGTAAACAGGCTCGTTTCCTCCATTCAATAACGGACTAATCGATATATTAAAAAAGGTATGATATGGGAGCTTTTTCTTGGGCTTAATAATTATCATGGTTGATATGAACCGATTTACATCTATTTCGCGATCTAGTGCTAAATCCAATAGCGACAGTTGGTCTAGAATTAGATAAGCCAGCTCAGAGACTTCGGTTTTAGCCTGTTCATACGCTCCGATATGATCCATTAACCATCCCTGATTATTATTTTCCTTTAACGCAGTTAAAAATTTACGCGTTCTTTCCATTGAAATGAGATGGATGTTTAGATAATAAGAGCTTAAATTGTTTCAAATACTGAGTCTCGAATAGTTAATGTTTTGTAAATCAATACCACTAAACCTGTGGCAATTTGCCGGCTTTCAAATCTTGCGATACCTCTTTTGCCTTGTCGATATATGAGGGAAGCTGCTCCTTGATTTTCTCAAAGTTTGATGTCCCCAATACATCTTTTTTGGTTAAGTATTTTATACCTTCAAATATTGCGATACCGATAATGGCGTTTTTTATAAATCCCATAGCTAATTGTTTATACATTGAACACCTCTTTTCCTGGTTTAGTTTTAGAATAAATCAGCAATCTTAACACAACTAAAATGGTAATTACAGCTAAAGCAAAATTAATGCCTTTTGTATGAAGTACATTGATTGAAAGATGTGGTCTATACCGGTACTTGTAATGTCGTTTTAGCGATAATTGACGGTAGGATTTAAAGAGATTTGCGAAGATTAAGATAAAATGGCACCTCTATTTTTTCAGTCTTACCATTTAATACGAACGCTGCCGCTTGAGTGCCCAGCTGGTGAAAATCTGTAGAAATGGTGGTGATTCCATTAAGAATAAATCGCTTTAAAGGCGTTTCATTGTAAGAAATTAAACCCACGTCCTTTCCAATGTCAAGTTTGAGTACAATCAGCCGTTCGATTAACGTTACCAAATCATCTTCCATGAGGTTAATAAAAACCTCTCCAGAATTGATTTCTTCCTCTTTGACATTATGAATCACTTTATGGCTAAAAGCATACTGCTGGCAAAAGCGGTAAAAACCAGTTAAAATCTCCTGGGGCACATAACTCTGTTTGGGAAATATAATTTTAATGGTATGATATTTAGAAAGCTGTTCCAGTGCCTGCTCTAAAGCTGCGTAAATATCCTGAGCAAAGTTTTCATAAGCTGCAGCAAAATTTCCCGTAATGCCAGGTAACAACTTATCCAAAATAACCAGTTTTTCCTTCGGGATGGTATTGATTACCTCGTGTGCATTTTCTCCACCTTCCAGGAAATGAGGAATAATCACAAAATGAGTATAATCGTCAATTTTAGAAGTGATCATCTTCTTAAAAAAAACAAAGTCATTGTTGTAAATGTAAAAATCGATCGCTGCGCTCTCCCCCACCGCCTTTATAAATGAATCGTAAATGATTTTTTTGTGAGTACTTAATTTGTTAAAAAGCAGGCATACCTTCAATTTTCTTGAAAAATCGGTGTTAATGATGAAGTAACCTTTGCCCGGAACAGAATCGACTACGCCAAGTTTACGAAGGTTACGATAACCTTTTTCGGCAGTATCGCGAGACATTTCCAAACTAAAACTTAGCTCATTTATCGAAGGAAGCAAACTGCCTTTCTTCAACTTACCCGATTCAATACCACTTAAAATGGCATTAGTAAGCTGTTTATACTTAGGTGTTGATGAATATTCATCAATCTGAATGTGGGATATGACGTCGTCTGCTTTCAAAATGATTCACGTGGAGATTCGAATATAAGAAAAATCTCTGTTTCAGATGTGAAAAACAACATGCAGAGTTCGAAAAAAAATCCTGGTAAACAAACCGCGGATGTTTTGGATCATCAGTTGATTGACTCCAAGACATCCGCGGCAAGGCTTATTGAATTATATTTTAAGATTCTATTGTTCGCTGGATAGCAGAATAATATTTCAGTTGAATCATATCCGTCGGTGCAGGGTTTTCGTTCCAGGCATCGTTAATGGCAAGGGCAGTACCTATTGAAGTTGCCTGTGAAACCGAAGAGGCGTAGACCTCGATATCGGGAATGGAAGTAGCCAGCAAATGCATATAAATTGCATTTTTACCAAATCCACCATCAACAAAAACCCTTTTTACGCCATTATTTAAAACGAGGTTTAAAGAATAAATCTGTTGTTTAACCAAATCAAATATTAACTGATGATAAGCCTCTTCGGCAGTTTGAAATAGATTCAGATCACGATCCGGAAAGGCAGAAACAGCCGAAAATTCAGTTTGCGGAATTAAGTTTTCAGGCACTTTATTCGCCAGCTTCAAAATCATCGAAGGATTGAATTTCAGGTGCTTAAACAAATAAGCCGCCCGATCAAAGTGTTCTGCAATGCGTTTGAGCTGTACTTCGTGCTCATAGCCTGCAAAAATCCGTGAAGCTTTAACCGGTTTACCTTTGTAGTGCATGTAACACAGGCAGTCCTGCTTCAGTTCTTCCTTTGTTAATGGTTCCTGGTTAAATGGATTTAAACTAATGCACCAGGTTCCGGTTGAGATGAGGATAAACGGCGTATTAAAATTTGCCAGGTAGGGAATTAATGCCGCGGAACTATCGTGAAGCCCTACGCCAACCTGGAAAGTTGCCCCATTAAACTCCGTTTTAACACTGGAATCTGCGGGAGTAAAAGCACCAAATTTCTGATCAATTTTTTCTGAAGTTACCCAATGATGGTATTCATTTTTGTTAAAATCCCACAACTGGGTATGGCAACCAATACTGGTAATATCTGCAATCGCTTTTCCGGTGATGAGATAGCTTAGATATTGCGGCAAATGTAAAGCCCATTTTACTTTATCGAAAATAGCAGGTTTTTCGTGCTTTAATCGATAAAGCTGCATGCCTGAGTTTAAGCTTCCTAAAATTGGTGAGGCTGTTTCTAAAGAGATTTTTTCTTCCCCACCATATTTTGCATAAAATTCCTGCTTCAGCGTTTCCGGATATTCTTTGAGGTAATTATAAAGGGGCGTTAAAGGTTCGCCGTTTTCATCAAGATAAACAAAACTAGCCCCATAAGTTGAGAAATTAACAGCCTTAATATCGAACTCTTTCATTTGCAATACTTGTTGCAATGAATCATAAACGGATGATTTAAGACTTTCCAAATTTTCACATGGTTCACCGTCTTCATCCACCGTTTCTACGAAACGAGCAGATCGCTCGTAAACGATCTGATAATTTTCATCAATTAAAAAAAGCTTTTTGTTCGTTTTCCCAACGTCAAATATTGCAATAACCGGTTTTGGCATCTCTCTCGCTCCTATTTATAAACCTGTGGCTACAGTATTTCCTCTGTGATCAACTAAATTACTTCTAACAGCTAAATCGCGGTATAAGCCAATTGGAGATAAGGCAGCACCCGCTCTTAATCTTGCTTCGGCAACTAATGCTCTTAAATCGGTACGGAAAGTATTTTGCAAAATTTCTTGTGCGCCAGCCACATCATTGTTATCCTGAGCAGCATTAAGTGCTTTACGATCAACCAGTAAAGCCTGTGCATAAGCAATCATGATGGCCTCAACCGATTGTAATAAATCTTCCAAAGGATCTTTTACATTATGCGAGGCATCGATCATCCATCCTAAATCTTTAGCGTGATTCATTCCTTTGGCATCCATTCCTTCAACCAGTTCATTGAAAATCAAAAACAACTGATAAGGCTTAATGCTTCCTGCGGTTAAATCATCATCACCATATTTAGAATCGTTGAAGTGGAATCCACCCAGCTTTCCTTCCATTAAAAGTAAAGCTACAATTTGCTCAATGTTTGCGTTTGGCAAGTGGTGACCTAAATCAACTAATGTATAAGCTTGTTTGCCTAATTTGCTGGCATAAAGCAAGGATTGACCCCAGTCTCCAACTGTAGTAGAATAAAAATTCGGCTCGAAAGCTTTATACTCCACGAACATTTTCCAGTCGCCTGGTAAAGCCGCATAAATTTCTTCTAAACTTTCTAAAGTATTTTCAAAAGCTTTGCGGAAATTAAGTTGTCCTGGAAAACATGATCCATCAGCCAACCAAACCGTTAACGCATCAGAACCCAATGCAATACCATGTTTAATTACTTCGATGTTATGCTCAATGGCTTGTTTACGTACCGCTTTGTTTACGTTTTGTAACGAGCCAAATTTATAGCTGTGTGCCGAACCTGCCTGATCCTGAAAGGTATTCGAATTCATGGCATCGAACTTTAAACCGTAACTTGATGCCAGTGATTTTAAGCTTTCTGCATTTTGTGGAATATCCCATGGAATGTGAAGCGAGATGGCACCACTTGCACCGTTTAAGGCATGTAGTAAACCTACATCTTCAATTTTTTCTTCTATGGTACGCGGCTCACCGCCTGTAATGGCAAAACGTCCGAAACGTGTTCCTCCTGTTCCTAAAGCCCAAGATGGAATCGCAATTTGAAAATCAACCAGTTTTTGGATTACGCTTTCCAAATCAACGTGCGACCAATCTTCTTTTAAAAAATTAAGTTTGCGTTGATGGGCGGTTAAAAGGGAGTCGTTGTGTTTTTCAATTTGGTTCTGCTCGATATTCATGAGAATACTTGGTTTGTTAGGTTAATAAATAAAGCGAAGATTCGCCTTGTTCTAATCATCGTAAAACGATGAGGATTATTTAAAGTCATTTCCAGTCTGTGGCAAGCCACAGACCGAGAGAACAACTTACTAAAACTAAATTTTAAAATTTAAGACCTTTCATTGCAAATGGATCGCAATTCGTAATCATTACGAGCCTCAGCTATCTCTATTAACTTTATTCGAATAGATGACCTCGTACCTCGCAATGACGGCCGTAAACTTATTATCTTGCAAATGCCATGGCAACGCCGCCATCAACATTTAGCATATTTCCAGTTGATTTGCTTAACAAACCACCAACAAAGGCGAAACATGCATTGGCAATATCATCTGGTAAAATAATCTGGTTCAACAAAGTACGCTTTGCATAATAAGCAGGCAATTCGGCGACAGTGATACCGTAAGCTTTCGCCCGGCCTTCAGCCCATCCACCAGCCCAGATATTGCTATCGCTGATTACTGCGTCTGGGTTTACCACATTTACGCGAATATTATCGGCGCCTAGTTCAGCAGCATTTAATCTGCTTAAATGAAGTTGTGCTGCTTTAGCGCTACCGTAACCTGCGTTGTTTGGTCCACTTACCAATGAGTTCTTACTCACAATATTAATGATATCGCCACCAATATCTTGCTTTTGCATCGTTTTTGTTGCAGCCTGGGTAATGAAGAACTGACCTTTAACTAAAACATCGTACAATAAATCCCAATCTTTTTCCGTGTGATCGCCAATGGTTTTTGAAATTGATAATCCAGCATTATTTACGATGATATCCACCCCACCGAAAGCCAATGCTGCAGCATCAAAAGCGCCATCAATATCTTCCTGAGAAGTTACATTCAATACTGCAGTAGCGTACGAATCTTTGCCAAATTGTTTTTCAAAATCAGCACCCGCTTCAGCTAAACGCTCCGCATTCATGTCGTTTAAAATCACCACGCCACCTTCTGCAACAAACTTCTTCGCAATGGCTTTACCAATACCACCAGCACTACCCGTAATCAAAGCGATTTTTCCGGTAAGTGGTTTTGGTTTTGGCATGCGTTGTAATTTTGCTTCCTCCAATAACCAGTATTCAATGTTGAAAGCTTCCTGATGCGGCAAAGAGGTATATTCTGAAATCGCTTCAGCGCCTTTCATCACATTAATCGCATTGATATAAAATTCAGCTGCCACTCTGGCGGTTTGTTTATCTTTCGAAAAAGTAAACATGCCAATTCCAGGATATAAAATCACCACTGGATTTGTATCACGAATAGCCGGGCTATTATCGTGTTTGCAAGTTTCGTAGTAATCGGTATACATGGCTCTGTACGCCTCAAATGCAGGTAATAGCGCTTCTTTTATAGCTTTTGTATCAGATAAATCGGCATCTGCTTTCAAATCTAAAACCAAAGGACTGATTTTGGTTCTCAAAAAGTGATCAGGACAGCTGGTTCCCATCGGAGCCAAACGAGAAAGATCATTAGAATTGGTGAATTCCAAAACACGGGCATCATCAGTAAAATGACCAATCATGTGTTGTTTAGAAGAACATAAACCTCGTAAAATCGGTGCTAGTGTTGCAGCTTGTTTTTTACGCGTCCCAGCCTCAGCGCTTTCGATTTTTTGTCCGCCAAACACAGGACCTTTCTTGCCGTAATTCTGTGCTAGATATTCAGAACAGATTTCAATTACATCAAGGGTATTTAAATAACTTTCGTAAGCAGTATCACCCCAGGTGAATAAACCATGAGAACCCAACATAATTCCACGGATACCTGGATTTTCATCCAAACATTTTTTTAATGTCAATCCCAGTTCAAAACCTGGTTTTTTCCATTCTACCCATCCAATGGTTCCACCAAATAACTCTTCAGTGATTTTTTTTCCATCTTTTGCGGCCGCGATTGCAATTGCTGCATCAGGATGTAAGTGATCGATATGTGCGAAAGGTAAAAATCCGTGTAGTGGTGTATCAATTGACGGTGCTTTTGAACTTAAATCAAAAATGCAGTGGTTGAATAACTCCACCATTTCATCTTCATGTTCCACACCACGGTAAATATTTTTTAAGCTGCGTAAACGATCTACATAAAGCGCTGCAAGACCACTTTTTTTCAAGGTTCCCAAATCCCCGCCTGATCCTTTAACCCACATCACTTCGGTTTCCGATCCTGTTAAAGGATCTTTTTCCAGTAATTTACATGAAGTGTTTCCACCACCATAATTGGTTAGGCGTAAATCGGCGCCTAGTAAATTAGAGCGGTAAATTAACAATGCAACTTCATCTCCAGCTAGCTTTGCGGCTTCCTCTTCATTCCACAAATAGCTTACATGCTTATAATTTTTCGTTTCGATTGACATTATAGTATTTTGATTTTTTTTATATGATTTAACCTTTAAGTGAATTACCGTAACCCACAATTAATACGGATGCGATGATGGTTAGAATACCAACCAATACGGTAATTAATGTTTTCCTGGATACGCCTTTCCATTCTTTTAAAACCAGCCCCCAAACGTTGGCAATTAAGATGATGAAGGCCATGTGCAATATCCATGAACTGGCGCCATTACCCATTTTGCTCTCTCCCATTCCATAAAAAAAGAATTGAAGAAACCAGGTTGTTCCGGCTAATGCCGAAAAGATATAGTTTTTTAGAAGTGGTGTTTTCTTATTGGTATAGTCGCCAAATGTTTTGTTTCGGGCGTTTAGGATCATACACCAGATAAAGTTGGTGGTTAATCCTCCCCATAATACAATGATATAAGTTACATTATTAGAGAATAGAAAATTTCCGGTTTCAGCGGGATTTGCTGCTTTCCAGATGGAGTTCGCAGCATCGGCCATTGGCTTGCCGGCTTCGATACCAAAGTTAAAACAAGCACTTAATACCCCCGATACGATGCCTACAAACAAACCTAAACCAAATTTAAACTCAGTTTTCACTTCCAGTCCATGTGGATCGGTAACGCCAGTATTAATTTCCTTTTCTTTCATCATCCCCGCTTTTCCGCAAATGATAATCCCTAACACACAAACCACAAGTCCCAGCATTACCATTCTTCCCCAATCGGTGTTTAAAAACATGGTAAAAGTATCTTTGCCTTCCTGAGGGAAAACATCAAAATAAATGGATGGCAGGATAGAACCCAAAACCATACAAAGGCCGAGAATGATACTGCTGCCTAGCGATACGCCTAGATAGCGAACACCTAAACCATAGGTTAAACCTCCTATGCCCCAAAGGATACCAAAAAAGTAAGTTAAGGTTAGAATCTGACCACTGGTTGTAGAAATGATATCAGTAAAATTAGGAACGGTTAAGTAAGCTGCTAAAGGTGGAACAATTAACCAGGAGAAAATACCGCCCACGATCCAATAACTCTCCCAGGCCCAACCTTTTACTTTTTTATATGGAATGTAGAAACTTCCCGACGCGAAACCGCCGATGAAGTGAAAAATAACGCCTAAAAATGCCTGCATGCTCTGATGATTAAAATATTTGGTTGGTCTAAAATAGAGATAGCCTAATGCTTAACTGTTATGAACTGTTATGTTACTCGATCATGATCTGAACTGGTCCGATCAAGCCTGAAGGCAGCAATGGATCTGTCTTTTTAAATACGATATTGGTGTTGGTTAAACGCTTTTCTTTAGGCAATGCGGCATCTCCAATCAACCTGTTAGGCCATTGGTTAATGATTTCGATTTCCAGTTTGTTCTCTCCTGATTTTACACTATTGGCAATATCTATCCGCCAAGGACTGGTCCATATTGTACCTAAATTTTTACCATTTAGCTTCACCGATGCGATGTTTTTAACTACGCCCAAATCTAAAAACATACGTTTACCTCTAGCCGGCAAACTGCAGGTAAAACTTTTATGATAAACCGCCTTACCGGAATAAAACCTGATTCCCTCATCACTGTGCTTGCTCCAATCAATCAGTTCGTCAAAAATAATTTTGTTCGGTCCTCCCCATTTGGGATTGAAATTTACTTCCCATGCGCCTGTTAAAATTTCCTTTTGAGTCAATACCGGAAACAGGGTTTTGCTTTTAGCAGGCATTGCTGTTTTCGCCTTCGGAAAAATAACGAAGTAAGATTGAAACCGGGCAAACTGAAGATCGATCGTTATCCGGCTTCCACTTTTTTTAAATGGAACAGCATTAATGATTTCACCGGTAACAGCATCCCAAAGTTGTGGCTGCCCGTTTACCCTAAAAGTACAACTGGAGTTTACTGCATGATCCAACCGGTTGGTGATGAAATAAATATCTTCACTGGCAGTTTTCCGGTGAATAAAATCTATAAAATTTTCCTTTCCTGAATACTCAAAATCTGGAAGTATGCCATCATTAAACAACACAGTACGAACATTTTCATTATAAAAAACCCGCCCACTGCCAAGGTGATTCAGTTTGATTGATTTCCCATTGGCCTTACCCCAAAGTAAATTTGCTTTGGATTTGATATACTGATCACAGGCTGGATAATTACCAAGGCTCGGCGACTTTTGAGGTTTAGGACCAATGATCGTTGCGCCGGCTTTTACCAGTTCTTCGAGTTTTGCGATTACCTTTTCGGGCATACGTTCATCATCGGAAAGTACCAACACCCGGTAAGTCATACCATCTGGCAGCACAATTAATTTATTTTTAACCGATAAACGGGTTAATAAAACCTCTTCGTTGCAAACATCATAATCATAGCCTTTGCCAAGACTTGGCGGCACGTGTTTAGGCAACACAATATTTGGCGCAGCATCTCCATTGTAAAAAAGCACATCGGCTACAAATTTACCGGCTCTGAGCAAATGCTGACACCTTGAAATATAGGTAAGAAAGGCTGAAGATTTTTCCCACCAGGTAACGTTGGGATTGAAATGTGTTCCGGCGCCATATTCAAAGCCTGGCAAACCGTCTTCCGGCCTGGAGGCTGTAGTGGTATGAATGACTACCCGATTGATTCCTTCGCAAAAGGCCCGGTCTAAAGCTTGTTTTAAATGCTCGGGCGCATCTTTCCAATGCCTGAAAGAAGTAAAGGATTCAGCTGAAGCTGTTTTTCGGCCGTAAATATGAGCGGCAGAGGCTACCATTTTGGTCACCTTATTTTGTCCGTACTCTAACCTTGAAACGCCATAAGGCTGGTCATCATCCAAACCATCTGGCTCATCATGTTTGGCACCCAACCAAAATTCACCCATCGGCTGGTCACTTCTGCCCAGATTTTTTAAGGCATCCATACACATGGTTCCCGAGCGGCTAGGACCGGCAGATTCATTCTGAACTTTTAAACCGTTTTCGTGGCACAACTCGGCAAATCTTTTGTAGTGCCCATTCGCCATACAATCAGCAACGGTTTTGCGGTAATCATGCAAAAAACGATCGGAAATTTCGGCGCTCCCAATAATAAAACCGGCCAGTACAGGAAAATAAGGCTGGGGGTCATAGCCACAAAAGGCTTTGAATTTATCAATGATTTTGGGTGTCCAATTTGGAAAGCCATCCTCAAAACTATCGTCGCAGAAATATTTTAGCGCTTTAGAATTTGCTTTTGCGTTCTCTTCTAAAAGTACTTTCCCCAGGTTTTCAAATTGAATCTCTACTCCTCTGTGGTCTAGCCAGTCAATAGATAATCCATCAGCTTCTGGCTGGGCAATCATAAGTTTCGAACCAGTCATCCTGTGCCCGGTCCGGACGATGGTCCAATCACCTGCTGGCACTTCCCAATTCAAAGTTCCGTCTACACCCACTTTATCTGTGAGGTTAATTACTTGTTTAGTATCAATTGGCTGATCACCAGGCTGATTTTTCCAGGCGAACAGGGTGGGTCCCATTACATCGTTTGCTTTGGCGAAATTGCTGGCATCCTTTCGATTTGTTTTAGCCGAAAAAACGGCCTGCCGGGAACCTGATATTTTGGCTTGATCGCCATTTGGATTTAAAATGGCTACAACGGAAGTATCCTGATAATCGAGTTGATCCAAAGGCAGATCAATATAATCTTTGTAACCCGGCGGATTAAAAACATGTTTATACCCATCTCTTCCACCCGGAAGCGGTAGTTTACCCGAAAAATTTTGAGGTCCTTTTAAATTCAAGGTTGACTGCAAAAACCACCTGCCTGCATTCTCAGGTTTAATCCACGGGCCGCCCATGCACCATCCCGAACTTAGGTTTACGCCCACTTCAATGCCCAACCTGTCGGCTTCTTTGAGCGCATGGCGATATAGGGCTTTCCAGCCTGAGGATAAAAATTTCTCCCCTTGCGGATACGGAACTCCGCCCAAACCGCCGGCAGAATTCACAAGTAAGACATTTCCAATTCCTTTATCTTTGAATTCTTCCAAATCTCGGGTGATACTTGCCTTATTTACCAATCCGTTAAACCACCACCAATAGCCACCTGCCCGGGTTTCATCCGGAGGAGACAAAAAAGCATTTTCAAGTGATGTTAAACTATCTGCGGTAGGATTAAAATCCAATAATTCAGCGGCATTTACTGAACTTAAAATGGCAATATTGGCAGCCGTTAAACTGCTCAACTGAATAAATTTACGTCGGTCGATCGGTTTCATCAAAAAGAAATTAGCGGCTTATTTTATTAAGGGTATATTCGAAATGGTATTTGCCAGATCCAAGCTCAAAAGACTTGTTTTTAGATGGCGATTTGATCTTTTTAAGATCAGTCAACCCATCTGCATCTTTTCCTCCTTCCATAATTGCTGCATTTTCTGATGCTGGTAGCATTACGGTTGCGGTGCTATTTGCAGGAATGCTAACATCCAAGGTGAATTTATCGCCATCGGTTTTCCAGGCGGATGAAATTTCTCCATACAAACTTTCAAATTTTGCTGCAGCATGTTTAAAATCGCCCCCTGGTTGAGGCGCAATTATAATCTTTTTATATCCCGGGCTTTTCGGATCACTGTTGATTCCGGCTACAGTTTTATACATCCAATCTCCTATAGCACCATAGGCATAGTGGTTAAAAGAGTTCATGGAAGTGGCCTGAAAGCTGCCATCTGGCTTGATTCCATCCCAACGCTCCCAAATAGTGGTGGCGCCTTTCTTAACAGGATATAACCAGGATGGATAAGTTTCCTGCAAAAGCAGTTTATAAGCCACATCAGTATAACCAAAACGTGTTAATACATGGCAGAGGTAAGGTGTACCCAAAAAGCCCGTAGTGAGGTGGTTTTTATAGGAGGCTACATTTTCCGCTAGCCTTGCCGCAGCCTGACTTCTTAAATCTTCTGGAAGCATATCAAAATTCAGTGCTAACACATAGGCTGTTTGCGAGCTCGACACGAGCCTGCCTGAGGGCGTTACATATTCCTGCATAAAAGCATTTTTGATGTCTTTTAAGCGTGCTTCATAAATGCTAACCTCATCATTTTTCCCTAGTGCCCTGGCTGCATCAATCACATTCTGTGTGGAAGCGGCGTAAAAAATCTGGGCAATTAAAAACTTATCGGTTAACGCTGCTTTACCATCGCGGTCATCTGCCATGGTGTAAAAAAGCCAGTCGCCATAATGCGGACCGCTGTTCCATAAATTCTCCTTACTGATGCTTTTAATATAACCTACCCAAGCCTTCATACTATTGAATTGCCTTGCCAGTAAATCTTTATCGCCGTAAGCCTGATAATAGTTGTAGGGAATAATGGTGGCCACATCTCCCCAGCCAGCAGATCCAGCATTTGCCTTAGCCCTGCAATCGGGAATGACTACCGGAACATTTCCATTATCATGCTGATCAACGGATAAATCCAGCAACCATTTAGAAAAGAATCCAGATACATCCATGTTAAAAGCCGCGGTATTGAAAAAGACCTGAGCATCGCCCGTCCAGCCCAAACGCTCATCCCGCTGCGGGCAATCAGTGGGCACATCTAAAAAGTTTCCTTTTTGCCCCCATTGAATGTTGCTTTGCAGCTGATTAATAAGCGGATTGGAAGAGGTAAATTCGCCCGTAGGCTTCATATCCGAATAAATGGCAATTCCTGTTAAATCATCTTTATCCAGCGGGGTTTTATAGCCCGAAATTTTGACGTAGCGAAAACCCTGAAAAGTAAAATGTGGTTCAAGAATATCTTCTTTCCCACCTGTTAAAATATATTTATTTTCCTGTTTGGCTGCACGAAGATTATCCGTATAAAAGTTCCCCTGCTGATCGAGCACTTCGGCATGGTTAATGGTAACGGTATCTCCTTTGTTTCCATGTAATTTCAATTTCACCCAGCCGACCATGTTCTGACCGAAATCTGCAACCATTTCCCCTTTTGGAGTTTTAAATATTTTAACAGGCGATATGTTTTCGTGTTTGCTCACCGCCGGCCCAACAGGTGCAACCAGGTTATCCTTACTATAATCTGCTACCTTTACCGTTTTCCAGGAAGAGGATTTTAAGTTCGTAGCAGTTTTTACCAAAAGCGCATTAAAGGTTTCTCCATTGTAGATATCTGATTTTTTAACCGGCCCGTCAAATGATACTTTCCAGCTGCCATCTGAATTGATTGTAGTTACCGATCCATCTGCATGAGTAACTTCAAGCTGATAGAGCAAGCCTACCTCCTTGCCATAAGTATTTCTTTTGCCCTTAAATTCGAGATTTCCCCTGTACCAACCGTCGCCTACCGTAACGAAAGTCTCATTATTTCCTGATTTTAAAAGCGAGGTGACATCGTATGTTTGATATTGAAGTCGTTTGTGATAACTGGTCCAGCCGGGTGTAAAATATTGATCTCCTACGCGTTTACCATTGATCGTGGCTTCGTACAAACCATGTGAGGTGATATAAAGTCTGGCTGATTTGATGTTTTTTTTCACTTCAAACTGCCTGGCAAATATGGGTGCTGGCCCTACCTTACCATCCGTAGCCATCGCACTTTCTATCCAGTCTGCCGTCCAATTTGTATTGTTAAGCATGCCTGTTTCAAAGAACTGAACTTCGCTCCAGGCAGAACTGTTTTTCTTTTCGTCGGTAATTTTCACCTGCCAAAAATAGCGTTGCCTGTCTTTCAGTTTGGGTCCGTTATAAACCACATGTGCCGACTGATCGCTATTAACCTTTCCCGTATTCCAAATTAGATTCTTATTGTTTAACAGATCGTTTTGCGAATGAGCCAGTCTTATTTCATAAGATTTTTGCATGGTTTGGCGCAAATCAGTTTTGATTTTCCATCCGAACCTGATTCCGGCAGTATCGATACCGATAGGGTTCGACTGGTAATTCAACGTCAACCCAGATAAACTCAAGCTCTGAGCAAATGTAAAAATCACAGCAAATTGAAATAAGAAAAATAGTAGGCTCTTTTTCGTTCTCATAAAGATTAGTTTGTAATAAACCTTCAGTTAGATTTCAGAAACAGATGTTCACTTTTTAAAAAAAATCATCGATTTCTGGGGTATTTGGTTAACTAAAGATAGTATTCTAAATATGAAAATCTTATAGGAAGCCTAATGTATCTGAAATTTTATACAACATTATGAAATAAAATTAAACTTAATGTTAAATAAAATTAAAGTTTATTGTTATTCACTAGCAGATGTGGATCACTTCTATGTTCAGCAGTTTCGCAAGCTTTTTGACTTTACCGCTAATATGGCCGAGCCCAACGGCACAGTGATGCGCAGGGCCAGCATTGTTCCACTCTTCAACAAATTTTCTTGCACCGATGTCAAACCGGTATCTGCTGTTGGTATTTCCAATTTCAAGAATCGGACCGGATACTGATTCACCTTCAGCGACCAGAAAAAATATTTTCCCCTTATTTTCAACAACAGAAAGTAATGTTACTGAGCCATGTTTTACCGACATTTCTACTGAAAGGCCGCTGCCCACCTTGCCATGGTAAACCTGTAATGGTTTTACTTTTATTTTTCCTTCGGCAATACCCAAATGCCCCGGACCATCGTGCCCCATCAACACCACATCATCATCAAAATCTAAAGCATAATATTCCGTAAATGAACCGCCGGCACCAAAACCATCCATAATTTTCATAGCCTGTGCATTTTTAATTTCATATTCACCTGCAACAGGCACCCCGCCGGCAGTTAAAAGTGAATTTCCTAAAATGATGGAACTCATTGTTTCGCCATTAGCATTTCCAGTACCCTTGTGGTAATAAGCCATTGATCCAAGGCCATATCGCTTAACCAATTGATCAAGCGCAACTGAAGTTCTGGCTGCTTTCTCTAACTCACTTTCTTTACAAGCAGGATCTATTTCAAACACAGTTTTGAATTCATTCACTTTATCATCAATTTGCTGACTGGAAACACTTTCAGCCAAAGCTGTAAGCTCATCAGGTTCGATAATTTCAACATGGTTTCCAAAAACAGCACATTGTAGGGTGATGTCTGAATAGATATCAAGCATTCCACTGTAATAATTGCCCATCAAACCCAAGGTATTATGACTCATCATATCCGCAACCTTTGCCGCTTCTACCCATTGTTCAATTTCTTGCCAGGTTTGCTGATCATTTAGGGTTCCGGTAACCTGCTCGAAAGGAATATCAGCCCGTTTAAAAACATTTGCAATTTCAGGCACCGGGCAAGCGGCGCAAAATGCCAGCCATTCGCCAGTCATTTTGGTACGATTGTTCAGCCTGTTGAAATTATGATAATCGATAGCAGCCGTTGGAGATAGATTTAATATGATTACCGGAACCTTTGCCCGTCTCACTACGGGCAGCACTGTTGAAGAAAGTGCGTAAGTGGTAACGTATAGAAAAATAATATCCACATCACCTTTTCTAAAATCATGCCCAGCCGTGAATGCTTTTTCTGCATTGTCAATCAAGCCCAAATTCAGCACTTCTGCTCCATAGTTGTTCAGTTTTCCTGCCACCTGATCAAGATAACCGATCAGGCGATTTTCCAACCCTTCGAATTGCGGCCAATAAGTATCAAGGCCGATACCGAACAAGCCGACCTTCAAATTATGTTTTGTCATACACCTAAATTATGTAAAGCATTTAATAACAAGTTCATGGAGATTACTTTTTTGCTTTGCAACGGTGTAAAATCTTTATTGCGGAACATTTAACCTGACTCGTATTTAAATTGCCACACATCGCAAACCTTATCTATCTTTTCAAGGTATCATTATTATGGATTTCAAAAACAAGAACATTTTAGTAGTGGGCGGCAGCTCAGGCATTGGTTTGGCTTTAGTAAAAATTTTAGCCGAAAAGGGCGCTAGCATTTATAATGTTTCCAGAACCAATAGCCAGGAATGGCCAGAAGGTGTACGACACAGTGAAATGAACGTTTTAGACAATGTTGATTCATTAAATGATTTCTTGCCAGAAGAGTTACATGGATTAGTTTATGCCGTAGGTAGTATTACCTTAAAACCATTCGCCCGCATTTCTTCTGAAGATTTTTTGAATGATTACCAGCTAAATGTTATTTGTGCAGCGAAGGTTATTCAACAGGCACTAAAGCCGCTGAAAAATTCCGGTTCATCTGCCATTGTGCTCATCAGTTCTGTTGCCGCACAAACAGGCATGGGTTTTCACAGTAGCATTGCTGCAGCAAAAGCTGGCGTAGAGGGTTTAACAAAATCGCTTGCAGCAGAATTTTCAGCTTTGAAAATCAGGGTAAATGCTGTGGCACCCTCGCTTACCGAAACGCAGTTATCTGCTAGTCTGCTTAATACCGATGATAAAAAGACAGCTTCAGCAAAAAGACATCCACTGGGAAAATACGGGCAGCCTGAAGACATTGCTTCGGCAATTGCTTTTTTACTTTCAGAAGAAAGCAGCTGGATGACTGGCCAAATTATTAATATAGATGGTGGTATGGGCAACCTGAGAACCAATCTATAATAGTTAGCGGTGATTATTTTATGTAAGTAAACCACCGCCAACTTTTAGGAATAGCAAAATTATATTAAATGCGATTTTAAATCAGCAGGTGAATAATTGATGGATTTCAAAGTTTTATCATCTGCCTTTCTAAACACCAGAAACAGTCCATCAACTTCTTTATAATAAGATTCAGTTTGATCTTTGTCGAAATAATGTTTAATCGTTAGCTCGGCTTCCTCAACGGATTTACAAGCTTTGCTCATATTGGAGCGGTGAACCTCGTCAAATAAGGTTTTAAATTTACCGCCCAGACCAAATTCGTGAATAGCACCCGCTAAAACGTATTGCAAATCGCAAAGCGCATCCGCAACTTCAACTAAATCATCGTTTTCAATTGCTTCCTGTAATTCCTTCAACTCTTCTGCTAAAAGTGCTACACGAAGATTTGCCCGCTGGCGAGATGGGATAATTGGTGATTCTAAAATTGGATGTTTAAAAGTAGTGTGAAATTCTGCAACCTGGTTTAGTGAGTTTGTTTCCTGCATAATGTTGTTAATCTGTATTTAGGCTGGCAAACTTAAGAAATATTGCGCTATTGTTGAATTGCTATAGCGAGTTAACTGTTCACTTTCAGAAAATGGCTGGTTGATTAAGCAGATGCACTTTCCATTGCAAGCATTTTGACTTATTTTCTATCCCTGATCACTTTGAAAAACTCCTCCTTGTAGGTATCCCCTACTGGTATAGACTGATCGTTAATATAAACGGTATTGCCATCTATCATTTTAATTTTTTCTAATGATATGATGTAAGATTTATGAATACGATAAAACGGAGGTTTAGGTAAGTCTATTTCTAATTCTCGGAGTGCCTGATAAGTGATAATCCGCTGCGAAGCGGTGTAAACGGAAACATAGTTTTTTAGCCCTTCGATATAAAGGATATCATCGTAATTAACCTTGATAAATTTATTTTTAGTATCGCCTTTAATGAAAATAAAATCATTGCTGCCTGCTGAAGCAGGAATATTTACCACATCGTATTGCGCAGGAGAAATAATTTGCTGTGCCTTTATTGCAGCTTTGTAAAAACGCTCATATGAAATTGGCTTGAGGAGATAATCTACCACATCCAGATCAAAACCTTCCAGGGCATATTCAGGATAAGCAGTAGTTAGGATGACCTTGCATTTGCCTCCGCATATTTTCAGAAACTGGATCCCGGTCAGTTCAGGCATCTGAATATCCAGAAAAACCAAATCCACCTTACCCTCCTGGACCATGTTCAGTGCTTCGAATGCATTTGTTGTGGTACCAACCAACGCTAAAAAAGGCGTTTTATTAATAAATGTTGCAATAATATCTGACGCGTAAGATTCGTCATCAACAGCTAAACAGCGGATCATCATGGTATCTTTTATAGTTGTCGGCCTATTTTTGGGATAAAATTTTCAAAGTTCATTCTTTTGTTTGGATAATTTCCCATTCTAAGAATGATGACGTTATTTTTTGGATTAACATAGAGGAACTGGCCTAAAATTCCTTCAGCGGTATAATCATGAGCTTTTAGTTTAAAGTAATAACCATTGTATTTTGTTTTTTTAACCGGTACGCGAGCGCCAATTTTCGCTAATGCAGCTGTTGCACTTACTGAATCTTTAAAATAACGATAATCATAACATGCCCACCATTGGTTTTTATAACCTAACACATCCAGCGTATCGGCATTGGTGGTGGTTTCAATCCATTTCTTTGAAATAATTTGTTTCCCGTTCCAGTTTCCTTTATTGAGGTAAAGTCGACCTAATTTGGCAAAATCTGCTGCGGTGGCATTTAAACAGCAAAAAGCTTTTGCAGTTCCTTGATCATCTACACTCCAAATCGCATTCGATTCTGCACCTAACGGTTGCCACAGATATTCAGCAAAAAGATCCTGAATTTTTCTGCCACTTGCTTTCTCTAAGATATTCGCCAGCAGCTGCGTATTTACACTTTGATACTCAAACTTTAAGCCTGGCTCTCCTTTCATTTTTAGCCCAATGATTTGATTTTTTAAAGCGCTTCCATAGTACAGTTTGGTAATGTCAGAAAAAGGCGTTTCCTTATTTTCGTCATAATCAATGGCTGAACGCATATCAAGAACATGTTGTATGGTTAACTTTTTAAAGCGATGATCATTTTTCTCCAGTTCGGGAATATATTTAATCACTAAATCATCTGGAGATGAAATTATACCTTTATCAACGGCAATGCCGATTAAGGTTGCAACAAAAGATTTAGCTACCGAAAAACTGGGGTGTAAAGTGTTTTGATTTACCTGATCTTCATAGCGTTCGTAAATGATCGTATCGTTTTTAATGATGATAAATGCATTTGTATTGCTTCTGTTTAAAAAAGTGTCGAGGTAATTTTTCAGCTGCTGGTGTTTTAGCTGCTCGGTGTTCGAGATAAACTGAAATGGTATCTTAGCAGGCATGATTCTGGCGTTCCTGAATTTACTACTGTCATTCAAATCTGGTTGCCACCACCTTACCGCCCTGATTGGCGCACAAGCTGAAATGAATAATCCAATTAAAATCACAATAGCAGCAATAGCCTTATTTAATAAACCCGCTTTCATATACTTAAAATCAACGTGGTTTTGTAAGTATTGCCATTGTTTGAGATCAGCAATTCGTGTTTTTCAGGATAAATTAAATCCAGCCGCCGGTGGATGTTTACTAATCCTACCCCGCTGGAATGATCTTTCTGCGCATGACTGATTTTGTTGCTCACTTCAAAACTCAACCTTTTCCCGTCGATTCTAAGCTTGATGCGAATGGGATGTTTTTCATCGCTTACTACACCGTGTTTAAATGCATTCTCCACAAAAGGAATCAGCATGAGCGCAGCAACTTTTTGTTCGGCAACACCAACAGTTGAAAAATCAACATAAAATTTCGGCTCAAAGCGCATTTCAAAAAGCGCTATATAACTCTCCAGATATTCAACCTCTTTACTTAAGGCTACCATACCATCCGGACTTTCATTAAGGGTGTAACGCATTAAATCAGATAGCCTCAGTATGGCATTCGCCAGTTTATCTGAAACCGGAATTGCCAGTGCATACACATAGTTTAAAGTGTTGTAAAGAAAATGTGGATTGATCTGCGATTTTAAAAAGGCCAGTTCCGATTTTACTACCTCATCTTTCAGTTTACGGTTGGCAATTTCGGTTTTAAAATTTTGTTGTACACTATAAACAGCAGCAGGAACCACCAGAAATGCCAGACTATAATAAATATTATCTGCGATGTATTTTGATATAGGTGTTTCATCTGAATAATTTTGCATGCCAAACCAGTTCTTGTATAGCACCTGCTCTATTAAATATCGCGAAGCAATAAATATGGCGATGGTCAAAATAATGGCTCCGACAAGCTGCGGGATTTTTTCGCGTTTTAAAAACCTCGGATAAACCCATAAATAACAGATATAGAATTCTATAACCTGAATGATATTCATGGAGATACTAAAGGCTGACTGACGAAGTGTTACCCCTTCAATTAATGCCTCTCCATAAAAATAGGCTAAAACCGTTATCCAACAGATGAGATGTATTAATATAATTTTAGTTTCTTTCATCCTGTAAACTTAGCCTAACACCTTAAAATTTTCGATTTTGTTATCCCAACTGGTTAGAAAATTATCCCAATCTGTAATTTTCCTTCTAGTTAGATTAAAGTACCAGCAGCATCCACACATTGCAGGCAAAGTGACCAGAGTTACCCAATGGTGCCGATAGATATTTAAATCCTGCCTTTTCATACATCGATATAGCGGTGGTTAATTCAGGAAATGACTCAAGGTAAATTTCATTATAGCCAAAATGCTGAGCAGATTCAATGCTTTTTTGCATCAATGTTTTGCCAACACCTTTACCTCTTGCTTCGGCTGATGTGTAAAGTTTTACCAACTCCACACAACCATCAGGCAGGCCATCAGTAGGATAAATGCCGCAGCCTCCTATAATTTTTCCATCCTCTTCGGCAACCCAGTAAATGGATTGCGCTGTTTTGAAAACATCTGATAAGTGATCGGTAGTTGGATCGGTGTAAACGGTGCCAGGCTGATCAATTTTAAATTCCCTGAATATCGTTCTGATAACCTCAGCGAGTTCTTGATTATCTTTTTCTTCTATATTTCTGTAAGTGATGGCCATGGCTTTTTTTCTCAAAGCTAACATTTAAGAAAATCCAAACAAAACGGCGATTGATTCTATTTAATTAAGAAAAGAAAAGTTATGGAACACGAAAAAGATAAAACACCAGAAGAAAATACAAATGCACAACCTAAGCCTACAGATGATGTACAACTGGATATAGAAACCGTTGTGCCTGAAGCCCATAAACAAGAGGTTGATCCTTCCAAACCGGTAGATGAATCGCAAAAAGAAACTGCTGAAAACGACACTGAAGAGGATGGTCATGATGAAAATCAATCTCCGGAAAGTGAACCGGAAGCGAATCAGGAGCAATCGGGAGCGGAGAGCAAATCGCCCGAAACTGAAGGCAAAGAAGTTACTGAAGGAGAAGCTGATTCATCTACAGAACAACAGGGTGATAGTAGCCAGAATGAAACAACAGAAAACAGTGAAGTTTCATCCGAATCAGGTGATGAAGATTCAAGTGATGAAAATTCAAACGATGAGGATTCAAATGATGAGCGCAGCAATATCGAAACCATCACCCCAAGTGCTTAATGCTAATTTTTGTTAAACCCATATATACGCTGAAATAGTTTTACTATTTTGGCGTTATGATAAACATGAAAAACACACTATTGCTATGCCTGTTCACACTAACACTGTTTAGTTGCGGAATAAACAGGCAAGCGCAGCAAATCAAGGCGCTCGAAGATTGTACGTATAAAATCACAGGCATTCAGCAGGTTTCCATTGCCGGAACAGATGTGAAAAAACTAATGGATGAACAAAGTTTTAGTTTAACCAGTTTGCCGGGTGTTGCACTTGGATTGTTAAGAAAAGACATTCCTCTAAGGGCCAACCTTAACTTAGAAATCACCAATCCATCGGCAAACTTGGCAGCCATTAATCAGTTTGAATATAAAATACTGGTTAACAATACCGATCTGGCTCAGGGCATTGTAAATCAAAATGTAAGCATTGCGCAAGGGCAAACCGTTACTGTACCCGTTCAGTTAATCAGTAATATTTACGGACTGGTTTCAAATGGGAATGTTTTCAATGATGTTTTAAAGGCCGCTCAAAAAGGATCGTCATCAAAAGACGAAAAACTGGGACTTCTAACTATTAAAATTAAGCCAACTTTTATGCTTGGCAATACGCCAGTTAAATACCCTGGTTACATCACCATAAACAAAGACATTAGCAGCAAGATATTGCTCTAAACAAAAAACCTCCCTTAATCAAGCTTAAGGGAGGTTTTTTGTTTAAAATTTATGATCAGGCACCATGATCATGCCTTTAATCCCAATCTGATCAAGATTTTCTCTCACCACTTTAATTTCAGTTGATGATAATTTATCTGGCATGTTAGTAGATGTTGCAGAAAGACTGGCTGATTTAGCTGCTGTTGTTACGAAACTTCCTGTTCTGGCGTAAAGCAATGCATATGCTAATAAAGTTTCCGTTTCATCGCCCCATGCCTTGGTTAAATCTTCAAAAGCACTTTTATCTACGCTAAGACCGGAATAATATCCGCCAACACCGAGCTGGTTTTTAGTTTCAAACTCGGGAACATACAAATCGAGTTTATCAATTCTGATAGGGAAAAAGCCAACCGGTTTCCCGTAAGTCGTTTCTCCTATCAGCTTCACATCAATCACCGGCTTTAAACTATTAATGGTTAATTCGCTAGCCGACGCCGTAGATCCGGTGACTATAAAATAAATCCTGCTTAGGGCTAAAGAACCTGATTTCGCAAATTTTTCAATATTATCCGCAGCACTTGCTGAGTAATTTAGATCTGCGTAGGTGGCGTATTTGCCGTTAATTCCGGTAGTAAAACTCTGAATTTTGCCACTCGCATCGAGCAAAGGCTGATTTGCAAGTACAGAAGCCTTTCGTTGGGCTGTAGTTAAGCCTTGTAAATAACTATTATAATAGCTCGTGTACATCGTGTTCCCGTTTTGGCTGGCAGGCGCTGCTAGATTAATGATTTCTGTTGCGGTTGAAACGTAACCACCGCCATTATAGCGAAGATCTACAACCAACTCCGTTACGCCTTGCGACGAAAAGTTAGCAAAAACTGTTTTCAAAGCAGCGGAAACGTTATTGGTAAAACTATTAAAAACAAGATAACCTACTTTTTTGCTACCCACTGTGTAAACATTGGTAAATAAAATTGGATTAACCGTATAACTGCTGCTATTTACCACTACGCTTTTGCTAACACCATTTAAATCAGTGAATGTTAAACTAACTGATGCACTGCTCCCAAAAATCGCTTCGTTTAAAAAGCTGATGATGCCGCTGGTAGTGCTGTAAGTCAAACTGGTTCTTCCATTAATACTGGTGATTCTGCAACCCCTTGTTAATCCTTGCTGGCTGGCTGGCGAGTTTGGATAAACGTATTTTACCCTTAAATCGTTTGTGGTATTATACATCACCGAGAAGCCATAGTCATTAGCTGTTCCGTTAACGTCAGCCTTTAAATCCAATACCGAAACCTTACCATTTGTAGCTGTATAATCTAAGAAAGAATATTTCGGCTCAGTACTGCCACTTACATATTCATAAGGCTTACCTGTTGAAGGATCAGTTGAATACTGTGTTAACGCATAAAGTTCAGTTTCGTTTGAACTGTAACTGCGTGGGTTAAATGCGGCGTACGTAGGCAGAGAGGAATTCCAATAATATAGTTCTTTGGTATAGAGAAAAATGGAATCCTTCGTTAACTCGGCTCTGGAAGCTGTTGCCGCTGCCGTTGGTCCGGGCGCCTCAGAGGGTGTAGTAGAATCTTTTTTGCAAGCGGCAATAAAGCCAAAAAAGCTCAGCAGTAAAACCGTACGGAAGCAAAAATTTTTGTTTATCATGAGTATTTTGTTTGTGGATTTATTTGTGATATACGTTTATTAACCGACCGTAGTTGTCAGTACATAACTTTTTCTGTATCAACAAACTAAATTTAAATTAAAATATTGTTGTTCACTATTGATGTATCGGTGAATAACTCAAATCTGCCGATTAAATTACAATGGGGTGAAAAATAAGAATGCTCTTTCACTAACAATATGGCTTCTACTATTTTACAATTTTCATTTTGAAGATCAACGGTAGGCTGATTAGGCCATTAGAAATGTCGCTTTTGCACCTTTGCATTATTTTTTGATTTATGGATATTTGGATAAACATGGCGACGATGAGCAAAAATGAAAAAATAAGTGAATTTATGGCTAACTTAATTCACCCATTAAAAAAAGAAATGGAAGAAGTTATTGAAATAATCTTGAATGCCAACCCAAAAGTTGAAGGACATATTAAGTGGGGTGGACCAAGTTTTAGTTTCAATGGCGACATGGCAACAATTAATCCAAAAATAACGAAGTATGTAATCGTTATTTTTCATAAAGCTGCTTTGCTTGAAGATGACTTTAACTTTTTAGAAGCGCAAACGAAAGGTAAAGCTTATGCAAAGTTTTATAGTATGGATGATGTAAATAAATACCGAAAGGGTTTAACACAAGCCGTAAACGCCTGGGTAACATTAATGGAAAATTCTTAACTAAATTCAAATACGATGGAAAAAATCGAATTCAAAACCGAAATTAACGCCAGTCCGGAACAGGTTTGGAAAATACTTCTAGGAACCGATACTTATCCAAAATGGACTGCAGCATTTGCTGAAAATTCTTCAGTAGAAACCGATTGGCAAAAAGGAAGCAAAGCTATATTTGGCGATGGTTCCGGCAATGGCATGGTTGCTATGATCGAAGAAAATATTCCAAATAAATATTTATCCATCAAACATATTGGAGAAATAAAAGATGGCAAAGAAAATTTGGATGTAGATTGGGGACCAGTTTATGAGAATTACACATTAGAAGAGCAAGGCGATAAGACAGCACTACTAATTGATTTAAATATCACTGCCGAGTGGAAAGATTATTTTGAAAAAACCTGGCCAAAAGCATTGGCTATAGTAAAGGAGTTAGCTGAAAAACCCCACCTTGATACCTAAAAAACGAAAGCCTCTGAAAAATTAATTTCAGAGGCTTTTTTGATGTGGTGCCACCTGGATTCGAACCAGGGACACAAGGATTTTCAGTCCTTTGCTCTACCGACTGAGCTATGGCACCATCCGTTTGGGATTGCAAATGTAAGATTCTTTTTATCAAATGCAACAACGTCCTTTAATTTTTTTCTCAATCGCTGAGATCCCGCTAATCAAAAAAGCCCATCATTACTGAAAGGCTTTTGGAAGTGGTGCCACCTGGATTCGAACCAGGGACACAAGGATTTTCAGTCCTTTGCTCTACCGACTGAGCTATGGCACCTCCCGTTTGGGATTGCAAATGTAGTGTTCTTTTTCCAAAAGCAAAACTTTTTTTCCATTATTTCAGTTGCACACTGATTATCAATTAATTAATTTTTATTTAAAAAAATCACACTTCGCTTTCACGCTTAGAATCAATACAAACAAGAAATTTAAATGATTTTTTTATGCATGCATAGCATTTTATTTAGATTAATATCCTAATTTAGCATAAACAATATAATATTGCATGGTGGCTCAGATCCTATTTCTAGTAATAACACTTGCAGCAATTGCGCTGTTTACGGTTAATTTCCGCAAAATTATCCGCAATATCCGCCTGGGCAAATCAGTTGATCGCAGTGATCAGCCTCAAAAAAGATTAATCACTATGTTGAGGGTTGCTTTTGGCCAATCGAAGATGGTGGTACGCCCTATCCCTGCTTTCCTTCACTTCTTTGTTTACATCGGTTTTGTAATCATTAACATAGAAGTGTTGGAAATTATGATCGATGGAATTTTTGGAACCCACCGCATATTTCATGGCCTTGGCGGACTTTATAATTTCTTAATCGGATCATTTGAAATACTAGCCCTGACCGTTTGGGTATCCTGTGTTATTTTCCTCATTCGCAGAAATGTATTGAAGCTGAAACGCTTTCGCGGTGTAGAAATGACAAACTGGCCAAAATCTGATGCAAACTATATTTTAATTACCGAAATTTTGCTGATGAGTGCATTTCTGTTAATGAATGCTGCTGATGCAAAACTTCAGTTTTTAGGTTCATCACACTATACCCTTGCAGGTTCGTTTCCGGTAAGTCAGTATTTAATGGATGTATTACCCTCTTCAGAAAACGCATTGATTGCGATTGAAAGAGCATGTTGGTGGTTTCACATTATTGGAATATTAGCATTTTTAAATTACCTGCCCTATTCGAAACACTTCCATATTTTATTCGCTTTCCCAAATACTTATTTTTCTAATTTGGAGCCCAAAGGTGAATTTACGAATATGGCTTCGGTTACAAACGAAGTGAAAGCTATGCTCGATCCTTCATTTGTTCCTGCTGAAACTGAAGCCGGAAAATTTGGTGCAAAAGATGCAACTGATTTAAGTTGGGTAAATCTGATGAATGCTTATACCTGCACAGAATGTGGCCGATGCACTTCAGTTTGCCCGGCAAATATCACTGGCAAACTTTTATCGCCCCGAAAAATTATGATGGATACCCGGGATCGGATTACCGAAATTGGCAAAAACATTGATAAAAACGGTGCAGAACATCAGGATGGAAAAGCTTTGCTTGATGATTATATTACCAGAGAGGAAATTTGGGCCTGCACCAGTTGCAATGCCTGCGTAGAGGCTTGCCCTGTAAATATTGATCCTTTGCAGATTATCACTGAACTGCGTCGTTATGCAGTAATGGAAGAGTCTCAGGCGCCAGGAAGTATTAATGCAATGCTTGGCAATATCGAAAATAATCAGGCACCGTGGAAATATTCTCCGGCTGATCGTTTTAACTGGGCACAAGAAGGATAGCCTTAAGTTGAGCGTCACCATTAATGAGTGAGTTTTTAGCTCCATAAATAAAACAATAAAAAATTCAAGTCTTGATAGCTTGACACTAAATATTTGATACTTAAACATGGAATTTAAAGTACCAACAATGGCCGAATTGATGGCCGCAGGAGAAGAGCCGGAAATTTTATTTTGGGTAGGATGTGCAGGGAGTTATGATGAACGGGCGCAAAAAATTACCCGCGACATTTGTAAAATCCTACATCATGTGGGCATAAAGTACGCGGTTTTAGGCACAGAAGAAAGCTGTACGGGAGATCCGGCAAAAAGAGCCGGTAACGAATTTCTTTTTCAAATGCAGGCCATGACAAATATTGAGGTGCTAAATGCTTATAATATTAAAAAAATCGTTACCGGTTGTCCACATTGCTTCAACACCATTAAAAATGAATATCCAGGCTTGGGCGGAACTTACGAGGTGATTCACCATACTCAGCTTATTCAAGACTTGATTAATGAAGGTAAGCTAAAGGCGGAAGGTGGCGAAAGTTTCAAAGGTAAAAAAATTACTTACCATGATCCATGTTATCTGGGTCGTGGAAATGGAATTTACGAAGCACCGAGAAAAGCACTCGAGGTTTTAGATGCACAGCTGGTGGAAATGAAACGTTGTAAAAGCAATGGGTTGTGCTGTGGTGCAGGCGGCGCACAGATGTTTAAAGAACCTGAAAAAGGCAAAAAAGATATTAATGTAGAACGGATTGATGAAGCACTGGAAACTAATCCTCAGTTTATTGCAGCAGGTTGCCCGTTTTGTATGACGATGTTAAGTGACGGCATTAAACTTAAAGACAAAGAGCAGGAAGTAAAGGTGCTGGATATTGCAGAAATTACAGCCAGAGCTAATGGGCTTTAATCTGTAAACAAAATTAAAAAGTAGTAGGTCTTAGTCAAACGCTAAGACTTATTTCATTTTAGGGCAATTTAATAATGCGCTCCAGATTATTACGAATCAGATTAAGATCCTCAGCTTCAATATTTTTTAACGGGATCACTACCTGAGTGGCCATAGAATCTACATCCCCACCCCTATCCTTATAAGTTTGAACAATCACATCATCACCTTTGGTTTTCAGATATAGTTTCCCGGCAGTTGTATTCCCGAGGTAATCCATATCTCTGAATTTTGATAATTTAAAGGCAAAATACTCCGTTTTACCATTGTTAAAATATCGCTTGTAACGACAAAAGCCATTGTTGGTAATGTTTAATTCGTAACGCTTAATTTTCCCATTTTCCTGATTACTATCATAATGATCGCTTAGTGTTTTTTGAAGAAAACCCACGTATCGCTCAATAGATTCAGGATCTGAAAAAGCGCATAAAATGATGCATAGAGCTGATAGAAAGGATATTTCCAAGCCGATTGTAAACTTTTTCATTGGGATGTCGTTTTAAACACAGCAATTTAATTAAAATAGTAAATTTGTATATGAGTTTTTCTCCACAATCAAGAGTTTGGGTTTACCAGAGTGATCGCAAATTCACTCCTGCTGAAGAAATGGCAATTTTAGAAAAGTTATCATCCTTTACTAACCAATGGAAAGCACATGGAAATGAATTGCTGGCTAAAGCAGAAATCAGACATGGATTTTTTATCATCCTTACGGTTGACGAATCGCAGGCTAACGTTACGGGTTGTTCTATTGATAGCTCTGTTAGGTTAATTAAAGAAATAGAACAAGAATATCATGTCGATCTATTTAATCGCTTCAACATGGCCTATAAGGTTGGCGATAATGTGGTGGTAAACAGTAAAGAAGATTTCGAAACACTGATCAACATTAAGCAAATCAATTCGGAAACGATCGTATTTAATAATATGGTGCAAACCCTGGCCGAATTAGAAAAAAAATGGGAGGTGCCTTTTAAAAATAGCTGGCACTCTACTGTTTTTGCCCACCTTATTTCATAGAATTTACGCAAAAATAATATTGATTTAAACTTCAGTTGATCATAAAAAGGCAATTTCATTTAATGAACAGAACGTTTTCAATATTAGTTTTACTGTCATTTAGCTTTATAGCGGGCGCACAGGAGTTAAAAAAAATCACTAAACGCAGCGGTACAAATTATTTCGCTATTAAAGAAACTTACACCGTTTTAAAATCTACCCCTGAAATTAAACAAGGCGATTATCAGCAAGTCGCTGGAAGATCGGTATTGAAAGGGCAATATGATCATGGAGCCCGAACGGGCATTTGGGAAGCTTTTAATCAAACCGACCTCGAACAGAAAATAGATTTTTCTAACCAGGAGGTTCTTTTTGCAAAGCCTTCGAAGATGTTTAAAAAAGCATTCATTCTTACACAAGCCGAAAATAAAGAAATCGAAACCACACTTCGTCCGTTGTTTGTTGGCGGTGATGCACTTTTCTCTTCTCTACTTGGCCATAACATCAGGTATCCTGCTGAAGCGATAGAAAAGCATATCCAGGGAACAGCTATATTATCTGCAATCATTACAATTGACGGTAAAATGGTAGAAAGAAGAATTGTGAATGGGCCGGGCTATGGCATTAATGAAGAAGCGCTTCGAGTAATTAATCTTATTCCAAACGATTGGATTCCTTTAAAAGTTGATGAAAAACCTGTAAATACCCGAATTGAATTAGAGGTTAACTTTTCCTTGAGCCGTTAACATCAGGTTTACCTGTTAAATTGCAGCCGCATAAAACAATTGTGCATTAAATAACATTATATTGCTTATATCAAATAATGTTTATGAAACGCTGGCTAAAAATTTCTTTAGGTATATTATCTGGTCTGATTATTTTAATAATACTTACCTGGCTTGCAGGGGCGTTTTACATTAGCAGAAATAAAAAAGAAATATTGACCTCTATTCTGGGTCAGTTAAACAAAAATCTAAATGGTAAAATTACGGCTACAGGAATGGAGCCTACCTTACTTAAAAGCTTCCCTGGCGTTTCCGTTTCATTAAATGGCATTTTACTGCGAGATAGTTTATGGTCGCAACATAAACACGATTTAATCAAGGCAAAAGACATTAATGTTTCGCTAAATGTACTCTCGTTAATCGTTGGTAATGTTAACATTAATCAAATCGCAATAAACGATGCATCAATTTACATCTACACCGATTCAAATGGCTATAGCAATACCAGTATTTTTAAAAGCAAAAAGACCGATACCGCTAAAAAATCAGATTCAAAAACACCAGATTTAGCCGTAAAAAAAATCGATCTCAATCGTGTTACGCTTACGCTCGACAATCAAAAAAGGCACAAACTTTTCAATTTCAACATTGATCAGGTAGCGGGGAGAATGCAATACCCGGATAGTGGCTGGACAGGAAAAATAAAATTGAAGACCCAGGTGAACAGCTTTGCCTTCAATACCAGAAAAGGAAGCTTTTTAAAAGATAAATCGCTAGAGGGAACACTTTCCGCACACTATTCCAGAGCGCTTGATGCCATTATCTTAGATCCCGAAATACTGAAAATCGGGGGGCATCCTTTCAAAATCGGCGCCAAGGTCGAACTTGATAAATCAGCTTTTGCAATAAGCATTGCCGTTGATGATATTTTGTTCAAAGATGTGGCCATGCTGCTTTCTCCAAACATCTCATCAAAGCTTTTAAAGTTTGGCATTGAGAAACCCATCAATATCCGGGGAAATATTATTGATGATGGATCAGGGAAATATGGCGATCCGTTAATTAATGTTGGCATCACCGTTCGCAATAATATAATCTCCATTCCGGCGGGCAAGCTTACCGCTGCTAATTTCGATGGGTCCTTTACTAACCGTGATACCGCTGGCGGAATTATTGGTGACGAGAATTCGGCCATAAAATTTCATCGTTTAACAGCCAAATATTTTAATGCGCCGCTTAAAATTGATACTTTCACCGTAACAAACTTAGCCAGACCAATTGCAACAGGCTTGGTAACCTCACAATTTCCGCTATCTAACCTTAATAATTCGCTTGGCACACAAGATTTTGAGTTTAAACAGGGTACAGCAGATTTAAGGTTATATTGCAAGGCTGATATTGATAACTTTCGCTTTACCAAACCAGTAGTTTCCGGAAAAATAAAAATAGATAATGCTGATATTCTTTATATCCCTAGAAAACTACGACTGGTTAAAAGCGCTTTGAACATTAATTTTGACCAAAATGATCTATCGATTCAGAATGGTCATTTTCAATTAGGCAAAAGTGAACTGAATGTAAGCTGCAGCATCGCGAACTTTGCCAATCTCTATTATACTGATCCGGATAAAATTCTGGTGAATTTGAAAATGCACAGTCCGCAACTGTATTTAAATGAATTCTTACCCTTCTTAGGCCCAAGAACAAGTAAGAAAAAAACCAGTGGAGGCAGTTCAATTAAAACAGCATCAAAAGAACTGAGCAATGTTTTAGAGGTTTCGAAAATGAATATTAACCTCACAGTAGGAAAAGCAATATATGATAACTTCCTGGCGAAAAACCTGGCTGCCGATATCTCTTTACGCGGCGAGGGCATTTACTTCAATAAAATAAGCGTGGCGCATGCAGGCGGAACACTTACATTAACCGGAAACATTATTCAGGAGCCAAGTTCGAACAGTTTCAGAATTAACTCCAAAATTAACCACGTAAGCGTAAAAGACTTCTTCTATTCGTTTGATAATTTCGGTCAGAAGACGATCACCAATAAAAACCTGAAAGGTTACCTATCTTCAACCGTAAATATTGGAGGACGAATTTCGCACACAGGTAAAATATTGCCTCGCTCTATTAATGGCAAGGTTGTGTTCAACCTAAACAACGCCGCATTGGTAAATTTCGAGCCAATGGTAAAAGTTGGCAAGTTTGCTTTTGCTAACCGTAACCTGTCGAATGTAGAAATCAAAAACCTGGACGGAACCCTCAACATCCGTGGCGACAAGATAGACATCAGTCCGATGCAGATTAACTCAAGCGCTATGAATTTTAATGTTAAAGGCGTTTATGCTTTAGGTAGCGGAACAAATGTAGCTTTAGATATTCCATTGAGAAATCCCAAAGGGGATGAAAACCTAACCCGTCAGGAAAAGCGTGAGGCCAGAATGAGGGGAATCGTGCTGCATTTGAAAGCGGTTGATGATGAAAAAGGAGGAATCAAAATCAGGTGGAATAAGGATCATGACTAGTCGTTAGTCTTCAGTACAAAGTCTTTAGTACGATGATAAATTATTAGACTTGGGACTACAAACTAAAAATCCAGAGGTCCTAGCCTATTCATATTTCTCAGAATCAAATATTGGCGATGTCTGATATATCGTGTAGGATTTTTCGGTGTCCACCTGATGGGATTGGGGAAACAAGCAGCAATCAAAGCCGCCTGAGCTTTAGAAAGCTTATGGCATGATTTACCATAATAACTTTGCGCTGCAGCTTCGGCACCATAAATCCCATCCCCCATTTCAATCACATTTAAATAAACTTCCAGTATCCGTTCCTTACTCCATAACATTTCGATGAGTAAAGTAAAATAGGCTTCGAAACCCTTTCTAATCCAAGATCTGCCAGGCCACAAAAAAACATTCTTAGCTGTTTGCTGTGATATGGTACTTCCACCCTTAACTTTTTTGCTTTTCGCATTTGCGGCAAAGGCCTTTTCGATAGCTTTTACGTCGAAACCAATGTGTTTCAAAAAAAGTTGGTCTTCAGCTGAAACTGCTGCCCGTTTCATATTATCAGACATATCATCAAAATCAACCCATTTTTTCTCAGTTTTAAAAGATTTTCCGTCTGATTTACGCTCAATGTTTCTCAACACCATTAACAACGTAATTGGTGGATTGATGAAGCGATAGGCCAATACCCATAAAAACGAAACCATTAGAAAGTATAAAAATACCTTCGTAGCAATATTGGTAATCTTTTTTAATAAAGGTTGCTTGCTTTTTGATTTGTTAGATCGAGATTTAGCCATGGCGCAAAGGTAGCAAAATATGAAAACATTTATTTCGAATGATGGGACCTTACTATCTTTATCCTGAAACAGAAAACCGTATGGAAACATATTTGTTGTTCCTTCTAGAAGATCAAAACAAAAAAATCATGAGTATAAAAGTCGCCCTGATAACAGGAGGAAGTAAAGGCATTGGCTATGGCATTGCCGAATCACTTTTAAAAAATGGCTATAAAGTTGCCATCACAAGCAGAAGCATCAATAGCGCAAATGAAGCAGCAGCAAAATTAGTAGAGTATGGCGATGTTTTAGCCATTGAAGCCGATGTAAAAAATTTCCAGTCGCAACAAGGTGCCGTAAACCTGGTGATTGAAAAATGGGGACAGCTCGATGCACTGATTGCTAATGCAGGTGTAGGAAATTTTGCACCCATTGACGAGATGGATGTTGAACTTTGGAACGACATCATCGATACCAACCTTACCGGAGTGTTCTACAGCATAAAAGCCAGCGTTGAAGAAATTAAAAAAACAAAAGGAAGCATTTTTACCATATCGAGTTTGGCAGGTACAAACTTTTTTGCCGGTGGCGCCGCTTACAACGCCAGCAAGTTTGGTTTAACGGGATTTACACAATCTGTGATGCTCGATTTGAGAAAATATGGCGTGAAAGTGAGTACCATTATGCCTGGTTCAGTAGCGAGTCATTTCAATGATCATCATCTCGATGCTGAAAATGACGCATGGAAAATTCAACCAGAAGATATGGGCAAATTGATTGTTGATCTTCTGGCGATGCCAGCCAGAACGCTACCAAGTAAGGTAGAGATCAGACCTACTACACCGAAAGGATAAAAATAATGGAAAAGGTAAAAATGGAAGATGGATAATGAAAAACGGGTAATAAAAAATGCTAGAGAGACCATGAGCTCACATCATTCATTATTACATTTAACATCTCACATCGAATTAAATTTCACACCAATAAAAAAGTCCTTCCAGAAAACTGAAAGGACTTTTTTTTGATTCGTTTAAGAATGCTTATTCAGCAATTACTTCAAAAGGAACCTGAACTTTAACTTCTTTGTGTAAGTTTAAGTTAGCAACATATTCGCCAACAAATTTAGGTTCAGTTTCGAAAGTAATACGACGACGATCTACATCAAAACCTTGCGCTTTTAATGCTTCAGCGATTTGGATGGTGTTAACCGCTCCAAAGATTTTTCCGCTTTCGCCAGCTTTAGCACCGATAGAAAGTTTAACAGCAGTTAAACGCTCAGCGATACCTTCAGCATCTTTCTTAATTTTATCTTGTTTAAAAGCAGCTTGCTTTAAGTTTTCAGCTAAAACTTTTTTAGCAGAAGAAGTAGCCAAAGCGCCAAATCCTTGAGGGATTAAATAGTTACGACCATAACCTGGTTTTACTGTAACTACATCATCTTTCTCACCAAGGCCTTTAATATCTTGTTTTAAAATAATTTCCATATCTCTGAGCCTCCTATTTTAATTGATCTGCAACGAATGGTAACAAACCGATGTGACGAGCACGTTTAACAGCTTGAGCAACTTTACGTTGGAATTTTAACGAAGTACCAGTAAGGCGTCTTGGTAATAATTTACCTTGATCGTTAATAAATTTCAACAAGAAGTTTGCATCCTTGTAATCGATGTATTTAATACCATTTTTCTTAAAACGGCAATATTTTTTACGGTTATCCTCTACTTTAGGGGCAGTAACGTATTGAATTTGTTCTCTTGCCATTACGCTGCAACCTCCTTAGTTTTTTTGTTAAACGCACCACTACGTTTTTTCTCATTGTAAGCAACAGCGTGTTTATCTAAACGGATAGTTAAGAAACGTAACACACGCTCATCGCGTTTTAATTGAAGCTCTAATTTTGCGATCAAGTCTCCTGAAGCTTTGTATTCAGTTAAGTTGAAGAATCCGTTTGATTTTTTCTCAATTGGATACGCTAATTTTCTCAAACCCCAATTATCCTCTTGGATAATTTCGGCACCGTTATCAACAAGAACTGCTTTAAATTTAGCTAATGCCTCTTTTGCAGCTTCTTCAGATAACAATGGGGTTAGAACGATAACAGTTTCGTACTGATTCATTGTTATAAATTATGTTTTTAATTTTTTAATCCCGAGGTATATTACGGGGTTGCAAAAGTAACAATATATTTCTTAAAATCAAATGATTGAGCAGAAAAAAGTGCTTAGCTGATGGTGTGTAATAAAGCGCTTAAATTTAAAATGCAAAATGCAAACGATTTTGAAAGCAGTTTCAGCACCAATCGGTTAGCGCTGCCCCGCTCCCGCTACAATCTTTTGAAAAGTTATCAACGCTAACTCACGTTGTGCCTGCCAGCTTTACCAACTTCAATCGAAAAGTATTTTTGTTAATCGGGTTTAGTAAAACCCCGCTGCATCACAATAATACTTAACAAATCATTAATAATCGATATTCACCATCTTTTTCCTGAGGCGCCCGGTGAATACTGGGCAAAACCTTTCCTTCGGGGTTATCCACGGCCAGGCGCCATAAATTACCCAGACCCAAATTCAGGGGCGAAGCCGATGGTTTTGCCTGATAATGCAAGTCGAAAAAATGTTCACTCAAAAATGCGTCAAATTCTGCCTCTGGTCCGTCGTGTAGCGCTTCAAGCTTCCGGCGAATTTCCGGGATGAGGATTTTCTGCTCTGCTTCGCTATTGGCTAAAATTTCACTTGCAGCACCAAAGTATGTGCAAAGAAATGTATCAGTACCCACCAGCGAACGATCTACGTGAAAGGAATACACATCTGTTGAAATAAAATCCAGCTCCTCATCACGCTGATAGGCCCTGATTAAATTAAGTGAAGGCGATGCCCCAAAATCATTCAGACATTGAAAATCGCTGATGATGATTTCCCGTGCTTTACTCCCGTCCTTGGTTAATTGCAAAGCATTGAGGTCTTCCATCGAAACTTCGGTTAAATCTTGCTTAAGTCGAAGCTTGGAAACGATCTCCGAAAAATCCCCGATTAAATTTCGATGCCAGCAAGCTGCGTTTACCTCTCCCTTCCACTCTAAATTAACTAACTGCGGAAAAGATGAAACCACCTTAACATAGTTATAATCTGAAAAACCATTTTCCATACGCAGGACTAAATCAATAAGCTATTTATTTCCTGGCAAAAGTAGAGATTAGATTGATCATGTAGGAATTTGTTTTTCCAGTCTCTGAAAACTAATTCAGCAGTAAAACAAAAAAGGAGATGACTTTATGAGTATCTCCTTTATTAGTTTGGTTTATTTTAAAATTAGCGAGTTTGTATTGTATTGGTAAAAGATTCATTGTTGTGTTTCACCACGAATGTTAGCGAATCGCCGTCTGCTTTACCAATGTTAAATTTTTTAATCAACTTTGTTCTATCCTTGAAAACCTGAGAGTAAAGTTCATCGTTACGCTCATTAAATACAGCCACTTCAATTGGCATATTATCTTTTACCTGATAATCCAGGGTGATTAAATCTTTATTTTTTGTGATTTTAGGCTTGATTACTTCAGTAATTTTTGCTGTTGAGATTGCAGCTTTATTGCTTGAAATCTTCACAGCATATTCTGCAACGGTAGCACCAGATTCTACTTTAATCAAATAAGCGCCATCAGGTAAAGAATTTAAATCATATGTTTTGGTAAGACCAGCAGTACCGTTAAATTTTTGTTCAAAAACTAAATCATTATTATCAGAAAACACAGAAAAATTAAATTCTTTATTATTTCTCATCAAAAAACTAATTGTTTTCTGCTTTTCATCTTTAACTTTTAATGAAAACTCGTTGTCATTTGCCTGAGCAAGAGAAACTGTAAACGATAACGCAGCAATTAAACCGATTTTAAAGAACTTTTTCATAACTAAATCAATTAATGGGTGAACAATTATTTTATACCGCTAAATTACAGCGAGATTTAACGCATAACTTGCGCTATATTTTCAAATTTATATGTAAAATTACCTCTGTTATCATTAATTTTATATCCAGTCATCAATTAAGCACATTAATTAACCCTGAATTAACATTAAATTGTCATGAAAACGTTAAAACCGAGCTTCGAAATTGTTGAACCTTCCTTCGGAAGTTCATTTTATTACTCGAAATATGTCGAGAATGAAAATAACAAAGCGCATTTATGGCATTATCATCCAGAAATTGAAATGGTTTTTGTAAACGGCGGCACAGGAAAACGTCAGATTGGTAGCCATGTTTCCTATTACACCGATGGAGATTTAATTTTAATTGGAAGCAACCTCCCACATTGTGGCTTTACTGATACCAACACCGGAAATAAGAACGAAACCGTTATTCAATTCAAAGCAGACTTTTTAGGTGCTGAATTTTTAAATCTGCAAGAAAGCAAATGGATAAAAGCCTTATGTAATAAATCTAAAGGTGGGATAGCTTTTGGTGAGGCGACTAAAAAAGCTGTAGGAAATAAAATTGAAGGAATGGCCGACCAGCCTCCGTTCAAAAGATTAATGACCCTATTATCTGTTTTAAAATCGCTGGATTCCTCAAAAGACTTTACAATTTTAAATGCCACTGGTTTCTCGATGGAAATGCAGATTCAGGACAATGATCGCATTAATATGATATTCAACTATGTGAAAGATCATTTTCAACAGCAGATTAGTTTGGAAGATGTTGCAGAAATGTCTGCAATGACTGTGCCTTCGTTTTGTCGCTATTTTAAAAAAATTACCAAAAAAACTTTTACGCGTTTTGTTAACGAATACCGTGTGGTACATGCATCGAAACTCCTAGCCGAAAAACGCATTAGCATCACCGCCATCTCCCTGGAAAGCGGCTTTAACAACTTTAGTCACTTTAATAAAATATTCCATGAGTTTACGGGCAAAAGCGCATCAGAATACCGAAACGAATTAAAGTTGATCATTAAATAATTCATCCTGAGCGGAATACCGACCAAAACCGCTATCTTGTAACGATAGCCAACCCAAAAATGAACAAAATCTACTTAGTCTTCTTGTTATTGTTGCCTTTTGGAATATATGCTCAAAATCAGGAAGATTATATTAAGAGGTTAAAAGCGATACAAAACGATGCCGTCACCTATTATAACGTGGATGGAATTGATTTTACCAGTCAAACGTTTACCAATTCATTTACAGAAAAAGATTTAAAGTTTGTCTTTAGAAAATATGGCATAAGTAATGAAGATCTTAAAACGAAAGATACAAAACTGTCATACAACAACTTACATGTTTTAAAAAGCAAGAAAATAACTGATAGCTTAAACGAAATGCTATCCTATTATTTTATAGAAGATAAACAAAAGATGGTAACTGCCATTTGCTTTGCTTATTTTGAGAAACCTGGAGTGCAGTTTGAACAAAAACTGATCAGCCTTATTATTGAGGATGCTATTCCAATGCATGTTTTTGAAAACAAGAGAATTGATAGCGTTGATTTTGCGGGAAGAAAAATACATCTGAGCAACAGCTGTTACTGGACAAACGTTAATACAGTTCAGTGTCCTGGAAACGGCGAAATGAATTGGTCGGTTCACAAAACCGAAAAAAGCGCCAAACAAGCGATTAAAAATCAACTCACGCTAACCAAGATTAAAAAAGGACTTAAAATTCTTTCTGAACAGCAAGTTGATGTAATTTTTGAAAGCCACCCGGCGAAGGCATTAAAGGTTGTTTACGGTTTTACAGGCCTGACTAATCTTGCTGTTAAAACTTCTGGAGGAAAAACATTGACAGCATTTTCTGTAGCAAGCAAGGTTAGGGAGAATTATGTGAGTTGCGTGATGAGCTTCTGGAATAACGATCAAATTAATGAAAGCGGCTTACCGCCTTTATTGGAAAAAGTGATGCAATTGCACAAATAGTCAACTTTTCAACATTCCAGAAATCGACATTTCAACTCCATAAAATTTTCCTATTTTCGTGCCGATGGAAAATTTTATCGTTTCTGCCCGTAAATATCGTCCGGCCACGTTTGAAACCGTAGTGGGGCAGCAGCATATTACTGGTACGCTAAAAAATGCCATTAAAAATAACCAGCTTGCACAGGCCTTTTTATTCTGTGGTCCGCGTGGAGTGGGTAAAACCACCTGCGCCCGTATCCTGGCCAAAACAATCAATTGTACCAATCCTACTCCAGAAATGGAAGCTTGTGGGCAATGCGATAACTGCCTTTCTTTTCAGAACGGGCATTCATTTAATGTTCATGAACTGGATGCGGCATCAAACAACTCTGTTGATGACATCCGCAGCCTGATTGAACAAGTTCGCATACCGCCACAAGCCGGAAAATATAAAATCTACATCATTGATGAGGTTCACATGTTATCTCAAAGTGCATTTAATGCCTTTCTGAAAACTTTGGAGGAACCACCATCTTATGCGATATTCATTTTAGCAACAACTGAGAAACATAAAATTCTGCCAACTATTTTATCCCGTTGTCAGATTTTCGATTTCAATCGCATTCAGGTTGAAGACATTGCAAATCATCTTACCAAAATCGCCCAGCGTGAAAACATTGCTTTTGAGAGTGATGGCTTACATATTATTGCGCAAAAAGCTGATGGAGGATTGCGTGATGCCCTTTCGATGTTTGATCAGATTGCCAGTTATGCTAACAAGAATATCACCTATAAAGCCGTAATCGATAACCTGAATATTCTTGATTATGATTATTTCTTTAAGCTAACCTCTTTTTTAACCGCGGCAGAAGTAAGTCAAACACTTTTATTATTTGATGAGATCTTAAATAATGGCTTTGATGGAAATAATTTTATCAATGGACTGGCTACACACTTCCGCAATTTGCTGGTTGGGAAAGATGCGGCAACCATTAAACTTTTAGAGGTTAGTGAAAATATTAAACAAAAATATTTAGATCAGTGCAGGCAAACTGAACTTTCCTTTTTGTTAACTGCTTTAAATTTGGCAAATACCTGCGATTTAAATTATAAAAACTCTAAAAACCAAAGGCTGCAGGTAGAACTGGCATTAATTAAAATGTGCCATATCCGATCGGTAGTACATTTAGCACAACAACCTTTAAGCACAAGTAACACAGCAACTGACGGAGATCAGGATAAAAAAAAAACTAATGTCGTAGCCGAGCAGGCCGAAAGCGGAAAGCTTAAATCAGAAAGTGAAAACCCACCACCAGTAGCTATAATCACTCCGAAAACAGAAGTTCCGGTAAGTATTCCATTAGATAAACCGAAGGAAAATTCCAAACCTGCAATTTCATCTGCAACTTCGATCAGCATCAATATCCCGAAAAAAACTGTTGGCACACTGATTCCATCTTTAAATGATTTGGAGCGGCTTGCAGCTGGTGAGGATGATGGAAGTCCGAAAACCGTAACCGGAGAAGCCCGCGAGTCTTTTAGTTATGAACGGTTATTAGAAGTGTGGAATAACTATATCCAGATACTAAAAGCGGCAGATAAGATTAACCTTTTTACCATTTTAAATAACTTTGCCCCTACCCTTGTCAATCCTACTTTAATCGAGATTTCAGTAGAGAGCAAAACTCAGGAACAGTTCGTGGTTCAGGAATCTGTTGAGCTGATGAACTATTTACGGAATACCCTCCAAAATTTCGCAGTAGATATAACCTTTAAACAAGTGGAGCGGAAAATTGAGAACAGGCTTTATGGCAATCGGGAAAAATATGATTACCTGGTAAACAAAAACCCTAAACTTGATGAGTTACGTAAAAGGTTCAATTTAGACATTAATCCATAGTTTATGAATGATGATAAAAAAGCGACCTTAAAGGCTTTGGTTGTTTCTTCAATTGGTTTTACCATTTTGTTTGGGGTAATCATAGGATTGATGAATGGGATAGTTTATGCACTAATTGCAGCGCCGATTGCCGGTTTATTATGGGGCCTTTTGATGTACTTTTTTATTAACTCAAAAAAAGTAAAACAGCAAACCCAAATTACTGGTGTTGATGAGCGTGATATCATTCACTCGGGCGGTGCCAATCATTTTAAAAACGCAGAGGCGGTTGGCGGCAAACTTTATTTACTTCAAGATAAATTAGAATTTAAATCGCATGGCTTCAATATTCAGAACCATGCTTTCATCATAAATACTGAGGAGATTAAAGAAATTACATACTTCAATACATTAGGATTAGTGCCTAATGGAATGAAACTAATTTTAAAAGATGGTGATGAAGAGAAATTTGTAGTGAACAATAGAAATTTTTGGAAAACTGCAATCATCCGCCAGATGCAAAATCAATCATAATAAAAAAAGCAGGCCAATGTTTACATCAGCCTGCCTTGATTTAATCAATACGCCATCCATCTGGCGATCATTGAAAGAATTATTTATTCCTACTTTTCCGGTGCATCGTTAATCGGGTAGCCTTCCTCATCTAAATCGTCACGATTATCTTCATCTGTACGAGCTAGGATCTCGTCTTCCGGACTAAGCTTTACGCTTTCTCCATTGTCCACATGCATCCCTAACTCATCCAGGTTATCTTCGGCAATCTCTTCATTTCTCGCATACTCATCGCCCACATAAGGGTTTGCTTCATCATATGTTGAATCATCATCACGGGCACCTGCTGCAACAGTTTCATATCCCATCGGATGATCATAATCTTTATCGGTACCTTTTACGTCTAACTCGTAACTTTGCTTATTTTTATCGTAAGCCAAATTTTCCTTATTAATTTCCGGGTTTTCCGTAGTACTGTGTATTTTATCTTGTGATCCTTTGTTCTCGTTAATTGCCATGGTATTGGTCTCCTTATTTTAGTTAAGGTTATAACAATTCCCTTCTCGTATGGTTTTTTCTACGAAGAAAATTTTGTACCAAACAGGAGATAAACTAAATCGCTATGGAGTTGAAACTTTCCAAAAAGGCAACAAAATCTTCGAGAAAGAGCAACATAGAAAGTTTACCGGTTTTAATTTTATTGGGCAAAAAACCAAAGTATTTCTTAAAAGCATTTGTAAAATGGGTGGCATGTTTGTAGCCCATTTTTTTAGAGGTTTCGGCAACAGTAATATCCTCTTCTATTAACATGGTTTTTGCCTGTTCCATTTTATGCTGATTCAGATAAGCATAAACTGTTTTGCCAAAAACTGCTTTAAAATCGCGTTTCAAATTGAATTCATTTGTGCCAACGAGATGTGCCAATGCCCTTAAAGAAAGTTGATTACCCGTTTGGGCAATCAGAATTTCACGGGCCTGATGCATTCGCTCCACCTCTAATGCTTTAAGTTTTGGCTCCGCCTTATTCATTTGCATCTGTTCGAATTGTGAAATTTGCAGCGCAAAAAGCTCAATTGCTTTCGATTCGAGCAATAACTGGTCAGAAAACGCACTATGTTTTGCATTACCCAGACGCTGCAGAATAGCACTGATTTCGGGGCTAATCTGCATATTAACTTCTGCCAGTGGGAATGGATTTTTTGATTGATCCTCTAACCACAAACGCTGATAGGCAATATGATCACCTGGCAAAAACCGATCTACAAAAGCAGGGCTAATATTGATACAAATAACATCATCCGCAGCATCTACCAACATCTGATTTGACTTAAAAGAGGTGCGGTAAATATTGTGCTGGTGTTGATTAATTTGCTTATGATAATCTCCACCACCCGACTGATTCAGCCTAACAGTTCCTTGTAATACAAAAATCATTTGGAAAGTAACCAATTGCGAAGCATCAGGATGGCTAAGCCTGATCTCAAGTTTCTTAGGGTTGCTTATGTAACTTCGATAACTTACTTCCATATCTCTATTGTATAGAAACACACTTTCCAAAGCTTTTTGAGAAACTCCCTCCTGCGTTACTATTTCTTCCGATTGCGTCATATCCAGAATTTATCTTTGCGCAAAGTTATTCTTATTAAGACCTATTCTAAAGAACAACTTGAAAAAGTTACAAACTAATCAATGAAAATATTTTTACTCAGTATTCTTACTTTCTGCCTTTCTGTTGTTGCATTTGCGCAAACATCTAGCCTATCAGGTAAAATAACAAATCACAACGGGCAGCCAATGGATGGGGCAACAGTAACAATCAAAGAGCTAAGCCGCAGCACCATGACTGATGAAAAGGGAAAATATGAGTTCAAAGGCTTAAAATATGGTAATTACACTTTGTTAATCAGCTCAGTAATGTCTGAGCAGAAGATTCAAGTGGTCAATATTAATGCTGCAATAGTAACTTTTAACACCAAAGTAAAGGAGCATGTAGATCGTGATTTACAAGAGGTAAGTGTGGCAGGCAAAACAGAAAAACGAAAAATGGAAACCAGCGGCTTTGCCATGTCGATTATTGAAACCAAGGAAGCCTCCCTAAGAAATCTTACTACAAATGAACTTTTAGACCGGGCGGTTGGTGTACGTGTTCGACAGAACGGTGGCGAAGGCTCGCCGATAGAATACAACTTAAACGGCATGTCGGGCAGTACGATCGGTCTTTTTCTGGATGGGATTGAAATCTCCACTTATGGTTCTTCTTTTAATTTGAATAATATTCCCCCATCTATGATCGAACGGATCGAAGTATACAAAGGTGTGCTCCCATCTCATTTAAGTGGAAATTATGTTGGTGGCGCCATAAACGTTATTATGAAAAAAGATGCCTCTGCCAATAACATTACTGCTGCGGTGTCTTATGGATCATTTAATACTTACCGGGCTGATGTGAGCGCTTTGTATCGCAATCAAAACAATGGATTCACGGCCCGGGCTTCTGGTTTTTACAGTCACTCCGATAATAATTACGAGATGTGGGGTAAATTTTCGAAATATACTTTACCTGGCGGAAGAATTGTTCGAAACTATAGAACCAGACGACCGAATGACGAGTTTGAAACTGTTGGCGGACGATTTGAGGCTGGGTTTACCAATGTGAAATGGGCCGATCAGTTTTTTGTTGGCTATAATGTATCTGATTCTTACAAACAAATTCCTCATGGAATAACCATGACCAAGCCATATTTTGGCCGATTTAATAAATACCAAGCACATGTTTTTAGTTTAAATTATAATAAGAATAACTTTTTAGTTGATGGACTTGCGCTTACCGTAAATGCGGTGCACAGCAGAAGAACAACCTATCTGGAAGATACCGTTAGCCTGAAATATAATTGGGATGGCACTTTACTGGTAAAAAATTCTGAAGGGCCACCAGAAACTTATGGTTACAGCCCGGGGCAGGGACAACAAGGAATAGCCGTGATGAGTAATATCGAGCGTCAGATTTCCAATATCAGATCGAACCTGGCCTACACGATTGTTTCAGGTCACAGGGTATCCTTCAACCATAAGTTCGAACAATCTGACCGCAATGATCAGGATCTACTTATCCCGGAAAGAAGCAGGTGGATTACTCAGAACGGGTTAACCACCAACATCTTTGCGATGAACTATGAGGCCGAACTTTTTAAAGGCAAGCTAAAAACCAACATTTTCGGTAAATATGCCATTTATCAAACAGATCAGAACAGACCAACAAATGAAGTTAACGGCCAATTGATCTATCAAAACAGCACCACCACCAGAGATAATAAAGGATTTGGCGGTACACTTTCTTACGAAGCCATACGCAATGGCTTTTTGATCCTTTCTGCTGAAAAATCGTTTATCATGCCGACCGACAGACACATTTACGGAGAGCCTGAAAATAATTTACTGCCTAATCCTGCGATTTTACCAGAACTCGCTATTAATTATAACATTGGCGGGAGATACCAGTTTACTACAGGTGATCAGCATAAATTCTCTCTTTATGGAAACGCGTTTTGGAGGAATGGCTATGATAAAATTATTCAGCAAACGCGAATCGACCCGGTAATTGAGGGTCGGGAGAATCAGGTGGAAGATATTCAGGTAACGCAATTTGTTAACCTTTCCAAAACTCAATCGGTAGGTTTTGAGGCAGAAGTCAACTATATCTACAACAACCGACTCAATTCCATGCTTAACTTTTCAAAATTTAATTCGCTTTATAAAGTAGAACTTGATGAGCGTGGAAATCCAAATAGCTTATACAACAAACAAGTTCCAAACGAACCTTTTTTTACCGTTAATGGTAACCTTCAATATCGTTTCAACAACGTTTTTCAAAAGAAATCGGTGATGAACGTATATTATAATGCAGGCTATGTAGCCTCATTCAGCACCATCTGGATCGAATCAGAATGGTTCACTACGCCAAATCAATTTACACATGACCTGGGCGCAAGTTACCGTTTCCCAAGCGGAAAACTCGTAGCCAGCATAGATTGTAAAAATATGCTGAACGCGGAGGTGTATGACAACTTTGGCGTTCAAAAACCCGGCCGGGCATTCTATTTCAAATTAAACTACACTATAAATAATTTTAAATAAATAACGTATGAAAACTAATTTATTAAAAACCGCAATCTTCGGCTCCGTTCTAGCAATCAGTGCGCTCACTGCTTGTAAAAAAGATGGCGGAGAGACTTCAGAAACAGGAGTTTCAGGAGCTGACATCTGGGATAGAAAGTACATCACATTAACTGCTGCCTTTCCAGATGCTGAAGGAACTGCGGGAAACGGCGGTACGAGGGCTTTTGCCATTACAACAGCTCAGGCAATTAATCCAAACTTCGAGGTAAATGTATTTACCAATGGCTACGGGTTAAGATCACAGCGTACTGCCCGTGTTCAGGGTTCTGCTAATGGAAATTTCCTGTACAACATTCAGTATACAGGTACAGATGGTGGTATTTTTAATAAATATAAAGTAGAGGGCGATAAAAACTTCATCGATACGCGTGAGGAGGTAAATACCGAACCAATTTTGGGCACTGCTCCTCGCTGGGTAGTCGCTGCTGACGGCATTGGTATTGGCGTTTTTGCCTCTTCAGTTACAACGGGTGCTCCAGCTACAGGTGCGGGTGCTGACTTTGTTGATGTGAAAAGCACAGCGAAAATAGCGGTACTGAATTTAAATGATCCTCAAATTACCCGTCAAACAGAATTTACCATTCCGTTTACGGCAGAACAAACTAAAGCGGGTTATCAAATTGGCCGTATTGATGTACCGGTATTAAATGCAGCTAAAACAAAAATTTTTATTGGCTGTAACGTGACCAGAACAGATGTAACTAAAAAATCTGGTGTTAACACTGCAGGTACTGCTCAAACCTGGTCTACAGGTACAAGAGAATTGGGTACAGCTACTTTGGTTGTAGATTATCCTTCTTTAGCTAATCCTAAATTAATTTTTGTTGATCCGAACATCAGTAAGATAAACAACCACTCATATCGCACCATGACGCAATATGTAGGTACTGATGGAAACGTTTATCAGGCCACAGCAACTTCCGGCAGTCAGATTTTACGTATCAACGCGTCAACAAGTGAATATGACAACAGCTATAATTTCAACCTGAAAACAGCGCTAGGCACATCGAATAATGTGGCTATCAGCGCCTGGAGATATATTAAGGATGGAATCGGAATTGTTTTATTTACAGAAACAGGTGTACAGGGTGGATATTTGGCTTTAATAGATCTAAATGCTAAAACTGCAACCAGGTTAACTACAGAAAATCAAAACAATAGTGGTTACTCTGGATTGACAGCAGCGCAAAACGGCGGAACTGCTTTAACTGGTACTTTTGGTCAATTTCAAAATATTGGTCTTGCAGGTGATAACGTATATGTTCCTTTAACACCAAATGGACTTGATGGAAACTTATATGTAATCAATTATAAAACAAAAACCATCACAAAAGGTGCAAAATTAAAAAACCAATCTGGCAGCTTTTACTTAGGTGCTTACTAAATTAACCAATCCTTTTCTAGATGGGCGATCGTTATGATCGCCCATTTTTTTTTCATTTTAAATCTATATCGTATCCCTCAATGTTATTTGGAATGTGGTTTTACTGCAATAGATTGGAATTTGATTTTGGCTGGCAAACCCACTTCTACGATAATATCATTCTTGACCAGCGGGCGTTCGAAAATATTTCCATTTATATCTTAAATAATGCCGCTAAACGGGAAATAGATAAATTCCACACCAATAAATAAAATAACAAAAAATCCCCAGCTGAAATTAATCAACCGGGGATTTAAACTAATAATCAAATACTATAATGCAGCTAATGCAGCATTTAAAGTCTCACTAGGACGCATCGCTTTTCCAGCCAATTCATCGTTTGGATGATAATAACCACCGATTTCCTGCGCTTTACCTTGAGCTCCAATTAATTCTTCTTTAATTTTCGATTCATTTTCAGTTAACGCTTTCGCCAACGGTGAAAATCTGTCTTTTAATTCTGCATCTTTACTTTGTGCAGCTAATGCTTCAGCCCAATATAAAGCAAGATAGAAATGAGAACCACGATTATCAATTGTTCCTAATTTTCTACCTGGAGATTTATCTTCCGCTAAAAATTTAGCATTTGCTTCATCTAATGCATCTGCTAAAACTTGTGCTTTTGCATTGTTTTGTGTTTGCGATAGATGTTCTAAAGAAGCTTGAAGCGCTAAAAATTCGCCCAAAGAATCCCAGCGTAAATAACCTTCATGGATAAACTGCTCGATGTGTTTCGGAGCAGAACCTCCGGCACCAGTTTCAAATAAACCGCCACCATTCATCAAAGGAACGATAGATAACATTTTAGCAGAAGTTCCAAGTTCTAAAATTGGAAACAAATCTGTCAAATAATCACGTAATACGTTACCGGTAACTGAAATGGTATCTTCCCCTTTACGAATACGCTCTAAAGTAAATTTAGTTGCTTCAATTGGAGCAAGGATACGAATATCTAAACCAGTAGTATCGTGATCTTTTAAATATTGATTTACTTTTTTAATGATTTCTCTATCATGTGCTCTGTTTTCATCTAACCAGAAAACCGCTGGCGTTTCAGATAAACGAGCCCGGTTTACAGCCAGTTTAACCCAATCCTGAATAGGAGCATCTTTGGTTTGGCACATGCGGAAAATGTCTCCCGTGGAAACCTTTTGATCAAAGAAAACTTTTCCGTCAGCATCAGTAACACGGATTACGCCATTTGCAGTTGCCTGGAAAGTTTTATCGTGAGAACCATATTCTTCAGCTTTTTGCGCCATTAAACCAACGTTTGGAACCGAACCAATTGAAGTCACGTCAAAAGCACCGTTCGCTTTACAATCGTCAATAGTAGCCGTATAAACCCCAGCGTATGAACGATCAGGAATTAAAGCGATGGTATCTTCAGGTTGTCCTTCTTTATTCCACATTTGTCCTGAAGTACGAATCATAGCAGGCATAGATGCATCAACAATTACATCACTTGGCACATGCAGGTTGGTAATTCCTTTATCAGAATTCACCATCGCTAAAGCCGGTCCGTTTTCAATGGCCTGAGCAAGAGCAGCCTCTACTTCAGCTTGTTGAGCGTTGCCTGCGATTTTTGCATAAACATCTCCTAAACCGTTTCGGGTATCAATATTCAAGGTTTTAAAAAGATCGGCATATTTTGTAAAAACATCTGCAAAATAAACTTCCACGATGGCGCCGAATATAATTGGATCTGAAACTTTCATCATGGTTGCCTTTAAATGCGCTGACAACAAAACGCCTGCGGCTTTAGCTTCCTCGATTTCTTTAGCAACAAAAGTTTTTAATGCCGATAAGCTAAGTGCAGAGCTGTCAATCACCTCTCCTGCTTTTAACGGCGAAAGACTTTTTAATTCAGTTACTGCACCATCTTCAGCAACAAATTCAATTTTAAACTGTGAAGCTGTTTCAACAGTGGTAGATTTTTCTGAACCATAGAAATCGCCTTCTGTCATGCTGGCTACCCTGGTTTTAGAATCTGCAGACCATTTGCCCATTGAATGTGGGTTTTGCTTAGCATAATTCTTAACCGCTTTCGGTGCTCTTCTGTCAGAGTTTCCTTCGCGTAAAACAGGATTTACTGCCGAACCTAAAACTTTAGCATATTTAGCTTTGATTGCTTTTTCCTCTTCAGTTTGAGCATTATCCGGGTAATTCGGCAACGCAAAACCTTGCTGCTGCAATTCGGTAATGGCATCAACCAATTGTGGAATAGATGCTGATATATTTGGTAACTTGATGATGTTTGCTTCTGGAGTGGTTGCCAATGCACCCAGCTCAGCCAAAGCATCGCCAATTTTTTGATCGTCTTTTAAATACTCCGGAAAGTTAGCCAAAATTCTTCCTGCTAAAGAAATATCTCTGGTTTCTACATCAATACCTGCAGATGCGGTAAAAGCTTGTACGATAGGTAAAAGTGAATAAGTTGCCAACATTGGCGCCTCATCGGTTTTGGTGTAGATAATTTTTGATGTATTTGACATGTTTAAATTGATTTTGCTTTAAAAGGTTAACTATTGATCGGTTAAAATAAAAAACCGAGCTTTTTTTTAAATCGCCTAAAGATAAAAGAATCGAATGAATTAAGGAACATTGTAATGTTATTTATGGTTTGATTGTTTTTATCATAAGTCAATCCAGTATTTTTTATTCAAAAACATCTGCACATTTTTTCTGTTGTATTTTCTGTGAAACATATCCCATTTCCTGAAAAATATTAATTATGAAAAATCAGATTTTATACGCAACAATGTTGTCAGCTTCGGTTTTAGTAAGCTGCCAATCAAATTCAAACAAAACCTCTGAGCCGCAGGGCGATTCAACAACTTTAACTACAGAAACCCAGCAAGTAGAACTGCCAGCACCCGATACCACAGCAGCTAAAAACAAGTTTAGTAAGGTGCTCGGCTGGCCTGAGAACAAAACGCCGGTTGCGCCGGCAGGATTTGTAGTGACAAAATTTGCATCCGATATTAAAAGTCCGAGAAATACTTACATTGCTCCTAACGGGGATGTATTGATTGTTTTAAGTAATTCGGAACGCAGTACCAAGGAAAAAATCGCCAACACCGTAACCGGAAAGGCAAAATCGGAGGTAGCTGGTGCCAGTGCCAATACCATTTTATTATACCGTGATGCCAATAAAGATGGCGTAGCGGAAATTAAAACCACTTTTTTATCTGGTCTTAACCAACCTTATGGCGTAACAATCATCGGAAACTCATTTTATGTAGCCAATACCGATGGTTTATGGCAATACCCTTATAAAACAGGTGACACCAAAATCTCCGGAACAGGGAAGAAAATTTTAAGTTTGCCAGCGGGAGGTTACAATAATCACTGGACAAGAAACCTGATTACCAACGAAGACAAAAGCAAAATTTATGTAACAGTGGGTTCAGGAAGTAATGTTGGCGAAAATGGCATGGAAAACGAGGTAAGAAGAGCCAATATACTGGAGATTAATCCAGATGGAACAGGTGAAAAAATTTATGCCAGCGGTTTAAGAAACCCGGTTGGTGTAGATTGGGCACCGGGAACCAAAATGCTTTGGACTGCAGTTAACGAGCGAGACGGATTAGGAGATGATTTAGTTCCGGATTACATTACCAGTGTAAAGCCAGGTGCTTTTTATGGCTGGCCTTATGCGTATTTTGGTCCTAATGAAGATCCGAGATTAAAAGGAAAAAATCCAGAATTGGTTAAGAAAACCATTGCTCCTGATGTTCCGGTTGGTTCGCACACTGCTTCGTTAGGTTTGGCTTTTTACAAAGACAAGAAATTCCCTACTAAATATCAGGGTGGCGCTTTTATAGGGCAACACGGCTCATGGAACCGTTCGGCCTTGGCGGGATACAAAGTATTATTTGTTCCCTTTAAGGATGGAAAACCAACAGGAAAACCAGAGGATTTTTTAACTGGTTTTATTGCAGATCAAGATAAAGCCGAAGTTTATGGCAGACCAGTAGGAATTACCCAGACACCAGATGGCGCTTTGCTTGTTGCTGATGATGTTAGCGGCGTGGTGTGGCGAGTGGCTGCAAAATAATTTACCCTTAAATCCGCAGATATTACTAATTTATCTGCGGATGTTTTTGCTTGATTTTTAAACCAACAAATATTGAAATCTACATTTACTACACTTTTGTTGCTTTGTTGCGGCGTTAGCTTTGCTCAAATCACGAAAGTTGATAGCACCAGAAAGCTCAAGGATGTAGTCATCCAGGGGTATTATAATACCCAACCACTGCTAAGATCGGTATCTGCAGTAGCATTGCTGGACAGCAACCAACTCAAATATCAGCAAAATAGCTCATTGATAAGTTCGTTTAATACCATCACAGGCGTTAGAATGGAAGAAAGATCGCCGGGAAGCTACCGTTTATCTTTGCGTGGAAGCTTGTTGCGATCGCCTTTTGGCATTAGAAATATTAAAATCTATATTGATGAACTTCCTTTAACTGATGCCGGCGGAAATACCTATCTGAATGCCCTCGACCCCACTGCGATACAATCAGCTGAGGTTTATAAAGGTCCGGAAGCTAATATTTTTGGCGCTAACACCGGAGGTGCAGTGTTAATCCGTTCTGCTGGTTTGGATCAAAATAAAATTGAAGCCTCCTTAACTGCTGGCTCTTATGGCCTGTTTCACCAGACCGCAAATATTGAAAGAAGTTTTACAAATTACAGTTTCAGCATCGTAGAAGGTTATCAGCGAAGTGATGGCTATCGCCAAAATAGTGGCATGGAGCGAAAATATCTGCAAACTTCGCACCGCTGGAATTACAATAATAAAGGCAGTTTGAAACTTTTTGCTTTCTACAGCGATTTAAGCTATAAAACACCAGGAGGCTTAACCTTGACTCAAATGCAGCAAGACCCTAAAGCCGCCCGCCCCGCCACGCCAACCTTGCCCGGTGCTGTTACCCAACAAGCGGGCATTTATAACCAAACTACATTTGCCGGCATAACCAATACTTATCAACTGTCTGAAAATTTTAAGCATGTTGCATCAATTTTCACTACTTATACCGATTTCAAAAATCCGTTTATAACCAATTACGAAAAACGTTATGAGAGCACTTTGGGCTTGCGGACATTTCTTGAATATATTCATGCAAAAGAGAACTTAAAAGTAAATGCCCAGCTAGGTATTGAAAGTGCAGGAACTAAAACCCAGGTTCGAAATTTCAATAACAATTCTGGCGAAGCAACAGCAATGCAAGCATCAGACTGGTTAAAGGCCAACCAGGATTTTGCTTTTTTGAGATTGAATTTTGATATAGGTCAAAAACTTTTAATAGAACTTGCTTCAAGTATCAATTTCTTCAATTACAAATACGAAAGCATCTTCCCTATTTCGGTTGCAAAGCAAAAGCGTACATTCAGTGAACAATGGATGCCAAAACTGGCCGCTTCGTATTTGCTGAACACTAGCCTTTCTTTAAGAGCTTCCATCAGCAAAGGTTATTCGCCACCTACCATTGCCGAGGTAAGATCCTCCGATAATAACATCAATAATAATCTCCAGGCCGAACTGGGTTGGAATTACGAAGCTGGCCTAAGATTTAACAGCAGGAACAATCGATTTTATGCCAATGCAAATGTTTTTCAGTTTGAACTTCGTGATGCCATAGTAAGAAGGTTGAACGCCAACGATACTGAATTTTTCATTAATGCTGGCGGTACCAGGCAAAAAGGCATTGAGTTAGAAACATCTTTCTGGATTATAAAAAACGAAGAATCATTTTTAACAGGCATCCAATTGAGAAGCAGTTATAGCTACAGTCACTTTCGTTTCAGTGATTTCCAAAATGGTAATACTGATTTTACAGGAAACAAACTCACAGGGGTTCCGGCAAAAGTGATTGTTAGTAATTTACTGCTTGAATCGAAAATTGGCGTTTATCTCTTTGCCCAACATAACTATACCAGTATGATTCCGTTAAATGATGCCAATACGGCTTTTGCAGACAAATATCATCTGATAGAATTAAAAGCGGGTATTCGTGATTTAAAAATGGGCAAAACAAAAATCGAATTTTTTGCAGGTATAAATAATCTTTTAAATGAAAAATATAGCCTGGGCAATGATTTAAATGCTGTAGGCAACCGATATTACAATCCTGCAGCAGGCCTCAATTTCTATTCTGGATTAGCCGTAAAACTGTAAAGCTTAATTGAAATGCAGTAGCCATTTGACTTACTGCATTTCAATTAGTGACGATCTTAGTTCGTTAATGTCATTTCCTTTACAATTAATTCGCTCACTACAATATCTGTTGTAAATCTTTTTGAACCATCTTTTGCTTCATAACTTCCGGTTTGTAACCGGCCTTCAATGGTCAATTGTGTTCCTTTTTTAATCTGGGCTAAAGCCAGCTCTGCTTTGGCATTCCAAAAAGTTAAAGTAAACCATTGTGTTTTCTTTACCTCTTCACCCGAAGCACTTTTAAAATATTCATTTACCGCCAGATTAACTCTTGCTAATTTTTGATTTCCTGACAGGTTTTTCAATTCTGCATCTGCTCCTGCAAATCCAGTCAATACCACTTTGTTAATTGTACTTTCCATGATCTTAAAATTTAAATAACTTGATGTTTAACGAGCAGCAGTCACCACAACTACCGACAGGACAAAGTTGCAACAAGCAGTAAAACTTAGTCGGAGTTTAAGCATTTATAGTCGTGTATAAGCGTTTAAAACGGATAATGCTGCTTGTACTGCCTGTTTCGAAATCTAATTGACTAGCAAAAGCTTAAAATTTTTGACGTTCAATTTTGAAATACCTACAATTCTTTTTAGTTTTAAACATCATCCCATAATAAATAAATCAAATTATTATGGACCGCTCCTGCTTAGATTGCGGCAAAGCCCTGGTAGGCAGAGCCGATAAAAAATTCTGCGACGATTCTTGTCGAAACAATTATAACAACCGCATAAAGAATGATTATTCTATTGTGGTTAAAAAAATTAACCTGATTCTTAAGAAAAACCGGGCAATTTTAGCTGAATTTAATCCCGATGGAAAAGTAAAGATGAAGAAAAGCAAACTCAATTCAGTAGGGTTCAACTTTGACTATCATACCCATACCTACATCACTCAGGCAGGAAAAACCTACCACTTTTGTTATGAATACGGTTTTTTGCTTTTAAATGATGATGAGCTTTTACTCGTAAAACGAGATGAAAAGTTATGGCTAAGCTAATTTACAAAACTGTTGGTTCCACTAACGCATGCATTCAAGGGGTATCAATTTCCCAGATTATTTATACCGGACCGACCCAGATTATGTTCCTCGGGAAGCTCCGAGAAAAGCTAAATAAAAAATTCCGCTGGCAAATGATTTGGAATTTGGAGCAAGTTATAATGCCCTGCCTGCAGCAAGCAGCGACTTAAAATCATCCTAACTTCCAAAAGTTAGTTAACCTTATAAAAAATTATAGCAAACATTGATAAAATATGGATCACTCAATAAAGGAAATACTGTGGAATCAACTTGGGGCAAGTATAGATATGCTTTTAAACGTCATTTCAAGTTGCCTCGACGATTATTTTCTCGCGAATAAACGATTTTATTTTATAGCATTTCACAGTACAATTTTTTTAGACTATTATTCTACAATTTCACCACAAGATTTTTCTCCGCTACTTGCTTTCACACAAAAAGAGCCGTCAGAAAGACCAAAAGAAGCTATTGGCGATTTAATACCCGATGAAATTTATAGCAAAGAAGAAACACTAAAATACCTTAAACAAATTAGAGAGAAGTGCAAACGAATAATTTTCAGTTTAACAGCTGATGAATTGAATAAAAGGTTTAAAGAGGGAGATCAACCAGATGATATGGATTATCCTATTTTGGAAATTTTACTTTATAATATGCGACATACGCAACATCACGCTGCACAATTAAATATGCTTTTACGACAGGATTTAGATAAACATATTGAATGGTCATTTCGAGCAGGAGATATAATCGACTAGTGATCACCACTAATTGCCGTGGATATTGGCCTGATGTTATCATTTTGAAAATAGATTTTAGTCTTGAACTAAAATTCATAATGCTACAACTTCATCGAAAAAAATTGCCGCACCACCATTGGATTCATTCTCCTCTGTCAATGATTCTGGTTCCTAATGATCAGAGAATAGAAAACGAATAAAAATTTAATCCTGACACTTTTTTTGTAAAACCTATTCGAATGCTAATTAATCTAAATTTTTAGGAAATATGACTATAGATTTGATTAGTCCTGATATTTCAGATACAGAAAAATTGAAAATGGCAAGAATGGGTGACTGCAAATGTTTAACTCCCATACCGAATAAGCGACCAGAATTTAATAACAACTAATGAAAAAAATCCTAGCACTTGCCACACTATTGTTTGTACATGTTTTTGCTTTCGGACAAGTGGAACAAAAAAATTTTCATAGCAATGGCAAATTAAGACAAGTTGGTTTCTTAGATGCAAATCAGCTCCAAACTGGTGAATGGAAATTGTATCACGAAAATGGACAGTTAGCACAAATCGGGAAATACCTCAATGGATTAGAAATTGGAGAATGGAAACTTTACCACGAAAACGGGAAACCCTCTAGTGTAGAATTTTATAACAATGGAAAAATAATCGGAGAATCAAAAAGTTATGATGAAAACGGCGGTTTAGAAATCATCGGAAATTATGATGATGGCAGAAAAACCGGTGAATGGAAATGGTATCACAACAATGGGAAAATTGAAAAAATAGGATATTATAAAAATGATGAGCAAACAGGCGAATGGAAAGAATACTTCCCAAGCGGTAAATTATCTCAGCTATCAAACTGGGATCATGGTAAATGCTCAGGAAAATGGGAAAGCTATAACATTGATGGGAAATTAATGAGTATAGGAATGTATGCTGAAGGAAATAAAATTAATGAGTGGAAAGAATATTCGGAAAACGGCCAATTGTTGGAAATAGGAAATTTTGAAAACGGAAATGAAATAGGCGAATGGAAAAAGTATCACGAAAACGGACAGCTCTTAAATATTGGAAAATATGAGAACAATCATAAAACAGGAGAATGGAAATGGTTTGATGAAAGTGGTCAGTTAGATTTAATTGGAACCTATCAAAATGGAAAGAAAATCGGCGAATGGAAATCATATTATGAAAACAGAAAAACTGCAAGCTTAGAATTCTTTAACGATGGTAAATTATCTGGAGAATCAAAAAGATACAATACAAATGGCCAATTGTGGATTGTTGGAAATTATGAAAATGACAAACAAATCGGAGAGTGGAAATGGTTTCACGATAATGGAAAAATAAAAACAGTTGGAAATTATATAGAAGGAAAAAGCACAGGAGAATGGCGTAGTTACCACGAAAATGGAAAATTAGAAAAAATTGGGCAATATGATGAGAATGGAAAGCGAACGGGCGAATGGAAAACCTATCATAATAATGGGCAATTAGAAAGCATCGGACAATCTAAAAATGGAAAGCAGGTTGGCGAATGGAAATACTTCGATAAAAAAGGAAAGTTTGTAAAAAAAGAATTCAATAAATGATAACACTATGAACAGATCAAATAAACGGAATAATCTTTTTCACATTAAATGGATGTCAAAAATTTCGATCGCAATATTGCTTTCATTTTCTTTCTGTTCGTATGCTCAGCACACAATACCTCCACCACCTATAAAATCTGCAAAAAAGATTTCAAATAAAAACCTTAGCTATAAGCCTATTTTATTAAAAAAAAGGTTGGCGAAATTTCCATTTAAAAATGCATCAAAAGTCGATATAATTTCCTTCAACCTTGAAGCTGATAGACAGCTGGATGTTCCCATTTTAATCTCTAAAGATAGTTTGGTTAAAGATGATGAAAAAATAAGTAATGTTGTTTTTATAGAACTTGCCACGCTAATTGCGCAAAAAAATTTAGGCGGGATTAATCAAAGGAAAACACTCACATTGAGTTCGACTAACAAACTAACAGACATTTTATACAATACCTGTTCAAAATATAGCATCTACAGTTATTATCAATCAGGATGTTACAATCCCCGAAACGCCATCTTGTTTTATAATGATTCAGGCGAAATTTTTGAGTATTTGGAAATCTGTTTCGAGTGCAATCAGATGTTAGCAGAACCACAGAAAATAGATGGCTTACAAGATTACTGTAATAATACCTACACCGCTCTAAAAGCATTTTTTACACAGAATGGTATGGAGACCCAAAAACGAACGAAAAATGAACCTTGAAAAACATGCCCTATTATATGAGATCACAAGCATAGTTTTCGGTATCTCAGTCTTTCTGGGATTATTGGGTTGGCTAATAGCTTTTGTATCTCAGTTCGAAATGAGCTATTTAAAATTTAAAAAAATCGGGTTAATACTAATATTCAATGCTATTTTCTGGGGTTTTGCCACATTAGGCATCTACACAAAATTGTATAACAAAATTAGAAATGAGATCGCAACCCTTATGAAGGACCCAGCTACTGAAATATATCAAGAAGATTTTACTTATGGCAAATTATCATCAACCGAACTTAAAACTGAAATAAAGAAAATTAACGATCATAATCCAGGTCATTCTAACTATGAAAAATGTATGTTGTTAACCGTTATTAATAAAAAAACGAAGACATTTCATCTAACTATTTGTAAAGATACTCAACGAGATCATATATATTGGATATTCACAGATAAATACGATTTTATTAACCACAGGACTGAAATTGGAAGGATCTCTAGTGAAATTTTAAAGTAGTAAATCAATTTGACCTCGCCAAAAATTCACCTATGATGAAAGAAAATGAGATTGAATCAGGCATCAATTTCGAGATCCTAATGCAAATAATATTAAGAACTCGTAAATATCAAAATAATAAATAAAACCAGGAACTTGTGGCGTTAGTAACTAAAGATTAAATGCTAATCTCCACTTAAAAAAAGATATTTTGAAAACGATTTACAGATTTTTTTCTAAAGTCAGATTCCTGAATATTGTAGCATTGATAATGTTGCTTTTCACCTTGCACATGGCTATACTCGGGATTATTGAAGTCGGCAAAAATGGATTCTACGATTTTGCAAAAGGAAATTTTATATACATCATTTTCTTTTTTATTTATTTACTGCTCGATGTTTGGATCTTAAGAGCGACTTTTTTGCCAGTGATCAAAATTAGTGAGAAGGGAATTTCAGCTATTTCTCTCTTTAGGAATAGACACATGAGTTGGGATGAAATAAAAACGGTTAAGCTTTTAAAAGCATCTAACAGGAGAAGTGGCGGAAAGCTTGGAAGCGCATGGGGTTCTTTTGAAATTACCGACGAAGCTGAAACCAAAGGCAACGCAATGACAAATAAGGTCGTTAGGGTTAATACTTTTATCGTGGTATCGAAAGTTAACTATAAAACGCCACCATCACTTTCATTAAGCGGTCAGCTTCTCACACATGAAAAAATTACAATTGCTGAGGAAATTGCTTTTGCATATGAATCCAAAGCATGGGATATCATACAAACCAGATGTGCAATCTATGGGCATCAATTTAAAACAGCAGAAAATCAAGGCTAAAATGAAACTGACGCTTTTTATATCGTTGATCCTGTTAACAATTTCTTGTAGCTACAGGAACCCGGAAAAAACAAATTCCATTCAGAGTAACAACACAACTTCTAAAAATAGTTTGACTTCGGAAAAACCAACTTTAAAAACTAGCCGAAAGCAGTATGTTAATATTGGATATGATGAAAATTACCAAAAGTTGCCGAAGTTAATTTTCGAAACTGCCGATGAAGCTGAATTTTTATCTCTTGAAAAGAAAAAATATATTGAAACTTTTAAGCCTGAAGGAGAAGGGAACTACTTTTACATTCAAACAAGGCTAAAAAAGCATAAGTTTAAGAAATATAATGATTACGGTGGAAAATTGGGTTGGAGCGGATATGAGTTCTCAGGATATTATCCGGCTACTAAACTTTATGCCATTACAGAACATTCAACGTCTGAAAATATAAACTTTAGTCAATTGTTTTTATTAGATAGTTTGAATGACTATAACTATAATATCATTTCGTTTGGTGATGCGAGTGTAGCCTTACCTGTTCCATCCATCAATAATAAATACTTTGTTTATTTCTACAACGCGGTTTATGATCATAAAAACTGCGACATTGGAATTTTAAAAATAAATGATAAATCAAATCCCAAAACTTATTTAAGTGAATATGCGAGCTATCGCTCTGCTGATTTTGCAGTCGAAAAAATTATCTGGAAAACAGACAATAGTTTCATTGTAAAAGGCTACGAGGAAGTTTATGAGAATAATCAATGGATAAAAAAATACAAATATTTCAAAACGCAATTTAAATAAATGGATTAACCCCTGGTCGAGCTGTGCTCGTGTCGCTCTGCAAAAAAAGCTGAAGCTGAGCATATATATTCCTATCAAATAATGTACACCCTGTTATGATTTCCAGACTAAATGAATAAGCCATCATATCAAAAAAAGAAAAGAAATCGTAAAAATTAGTAAATTCAATATCTTAGTTGAAAGGATATTAAAATGTGCCAACAATATGAAATTGTAACCAGGCATTGACTATTGGATATGAAACCAACCCCTGAACACGATAAGCGGATTGCAAACATCACTTTTGCATCGGTTTACCCACATTACATCAAAAAGGTGGAAAGCAAAGGCAGAACGTTGGCAGAATTACATCAGGTTATTGAGTGGCTTACAGGTTTCGACATTCAAAAGCTGCAAAAACTCATAGAAGAGAAAGCCACATTTGAAACTTTTTTCAATAAAGCAGCATTAAATCCAAATGCACAGTTAATAACAGGTGTAATTTGTGGCTACCGCATTGAAGATATTGAAACGCCCCTAACTAAACAAATACGGTATTTAGATAAGCTGATTGATGAATTGGCTAAAGGAAAAAAGATGGAAAAAATTCTAAGGCAGTAGTTTAAATCAATATTATGGCAAAAACAAAAACAACTTATACCGGACAAAATGTAGCCGATTTTATAAACTCTTATGTTGATAACGAGCAAAAAAAGGCAGATAGTTTTCAACTGATTAAATCGATGGAAGAATGGTCGGCCGAAGAAGCTAAAATGTTTGGGCCAAGCATTATCGGTTTTGGTAACTATCATTACAAATACGCCAGCGGACATGAAGGCGATGCGCCTATTATTGGTTTTTCGCCGAGAAAAAATGCACTTACTTTATATGTTTGTGCTGAAACAGAAGTAAGTAAATTGCTGCTTCCAAACCTTGGCAAATTCAAAATGAGTAAAGCTTGTATTTACGTCAAAAAACTTTCTGATATTAAGCTCGAGGTTTTGAAAGACCTTTGTTTGGAATCAATTAGATACATAAGTGAGCATCATGAATGTTCATGCAGGTAAACGACTTAGATCTACAAAAGGAATCAACCTTCCTTCTAAGCGATATCATTAATTTTCCGCTTAATTAGGATGGATAAGGTTGCAAACACTTCCAGAGCTACAAAAAAAATGGCCAATATCAGTTTTAACCCCTTTCCTGTTTTGAAAAGTGAAAGACTTACACTCAGGCAATTATCATTAACCGATCAGCAAGATGTTTTCGCTTTGCGTGCTAACAAAGAAATCAACCAATTTCTGGACAGGAAACCAGCCGAAACGATAGAAGATGCCATCAGGTTCATCAATGTTATTAATGCGAACATCAAAAAAAATATTTCGGTTTACTGGGCAATTACCCTCACCGAAACCAGAGAATTTGTTGGTACCATCTGTTTGTTTGATTTTTCGAATGATAAAACCAGTGTTGAAATTGGCTACGAACTCCTGAAGCGTTTTCAAGGCCGGGGAATTATGAGCGAAGCAATCGAAAAGGTGATCAACTATGTTTTTAAGGTGTTAAAATTTCAGAAAATACTGGCCGTAACCCATTATCAAAACCATGCTTCAGCCAAATTATTAACCAAATTTAACTTTCTTCCATCCAAAGATATTGATAATCAACAGATTGATTTTAATACCTTTACACTAACTAATGCACATTTAACGTCTTTATAAACTAACAAAAATACTACCTATGGCAATTATTAACCCACACGTTAACTTCAATGGCAATGCCGAAGAAGCTTTTAATTTTTATAAATCAGCATTTGGCGGCGAGTTCCAAAGAATTGTTCGTTTTAAAGATTTATCAAGTGAAGAATTTCCGGTAGATGAAAGTGAGGCAGATAAAATCATGCACATTGCTTTGTCTATTGGCCATAATACGCTAATGGGTAATGATGTTCCGGCTTTTATGGGTAAAGTAGATGAAAATGAAAACCGATCAAAAATTTCTGTAAGTGCCGAAAGTCGTGAAGAAGCGGATCGGCTATTTCAGGCACTTTCAGCAGGCGGAACTGTTGAAGTGCCGATTGACGACAGTATGTGGGGATCGTATTTTGGAATGTTTAGAGATAAATTTGGGATTGAATGGATGGTAAACTTCGAGCCGGCAGTGTGATCGGCGAGCAGCTCACAACTAAACTTGAAATCGCCATGTTAAACATTCACGTTCTTATGATTGAGTTTAATAATGGAACGGATAGCGGAAACTTATGAAATTCATCGCATTGATTTTTCTATTGGAGATGTTTACATTTCCACCTTACAGACAAAAAACTGAGACATTGAAAATGAAACAGGAGAGCAATGATCATTTGACATTCACTAGCGGATATGCTGAAGTGAACGGATTGAGAATGTATTATGAAATATACGGTGAAGGAAAACCGATTGTGTTGGTACATGGTGGCGGTTCAACCATTCAGACGAATTTCGAAAAACTCATCCCCTTATTGGCTAAAAACAGAAAAGTTATTGCTGTTGAATTACAGGCGCATGGAAGAACGAGCGATCGTAATGCTGAGTTGACTTTTGAGCAGGATGCCGATGATGTAGCTACATTCCTTAAAAATCTCAATATCAAAAAAGCCGATTTTTTTGGCTTTAGTAATGGCGGAACAACTTGTTTGCAGCTTGCCATCAGGCATCCAAAACTGATTAACAAACTGATTTTAGGCTCTGCATTAGCCAAACGAAACGGTGTGCCCAACTGGTTTTGGGATTTTATGGCACAGGCCAGGCTGGATAATATGCCGGAACCCTTAAAAAAAGGTTATAAAGCAGTTGCCGCAAATGAAAATGGCCTGCAAAACATGCATGATAAGGATGCCCGCAGAATGGTAAAATTTAAAGACATTCCAGATGAGCAGCTTAAATCGATTCAATCCTCAACCCTAATCATCATCGGCGATAAGGATGTGATCGCACCTGAACATGCCATCAACTTACATCATTTAATTTCAAATTCATCGTTGGCCATTATCCCGGGAGGACATGGTGAATATATTGGAGAAATTACGACGATCAAACCTAACTTTAAGGAAAGTGATTTGGTAGTGCCAATGATAGAAAAGTTTTTAAATGATACGAGCCATTGATAGAAAGCCTGGTTTAAACATTCTCACCCGGTTATTGCAAATAATAATCCATTCTTTACGAATCATTAAGCAAATGAAGCGAATTTAAAATGTAGCCTGACGGGTTGAAATAGAAACTTTATTTTAGAATTATTAAACATATTTTAATTTATTGTTATGGCAAACGCAACCAACCCGGAAAATAAAAAATTAACAAAAGCGCACATCTTCTTATTGGTGGGTGTATTAGCTGCATTTATTATTTATGGTTTATATGAGGTAGTATGGAAGACAAAACTGAACGGAACTACACTGATTGATAATCCTACCGGTAAGCCACTGGCTGTAACCATTGATGGTACAGATTACGAAATTCCCGCTAATTCTTTTGAAAAAATCGATCTGGAAATTGGTCATCATAAAATTAGTTGCAAAGCATACCAAATCGCCGACCAGGATTTGCATCTCGACCCAACTGAATACGGAGTAATTAATCCAACAAAATCGAAGTACGTCATCTATAACATCATTTACACAAAAAAAGACCTGAGCAGCAAATTCAAGGCTTATCAGGTAGAAGGCAAGGAAATTTATTCGTTGCTTGGAGAGCCGGAAGTGACGACTGCATTATTTATCCCCGATAGAACTCTAGGAAAAGGTAATATTGATGATAAGGAACCTGCTTTCGAGAATTACAATCGCGTAAATCAAGATTATGCTTTCCTCACTAAAATATTCAGATTGAATGATTTCTTTGAGTTTTATGATAAGAATAATAAGTAGTTTTCAATAGAGAACACTTATTAACCTGTCGCATTGAACCCTCAATATTGCCGTATTTGCATAGTTGAAAGCGCATTTTATTTGCAGATATTTAACTTATACTTTCTAAATCAACAAGATAGAAAAATAAGGAGTTAAATATTATGAGAAAAATAACAGTATTATCGATGATCACTTTAGATGGAGTGATGCAAGCGCCAGGTGGACCTGAAGAAGATTTATCAGGAGGCTTTGAATATGGTGGCTGGAGTGCGCCTTTCAATGATGAGGAATCGGGGAAGGTAATGCAGAAGTTAATGCAGCCTTCTGATCTGCTATTGGGTAGAAAAACGTTCAAAATATGGGAAGATTACTGGCCCAAGCATACCAACTATTGGCCAAGCATAAATGCGGTAACAAAATATGTCTTGTCGACTACAGTTACAAAATCTGATTGGCAGAATACAGTTTTTATTAACGGAATTGAAGATATTAAACAAATCAAAAATTCAGATGGATCAGACTTACAAGTTTGGGGTAGCAGCGAACTTATTCAACTGTTGTTAAAAAATGATCTGATTGATGAATTATGGCTTTTTATTCATCCACTAACACTCGGAAAAGGAAAAAAATTATTTGTTGATGGTGCCATTCCAGCATCTTTTACCCTTAAAGAGAGTGTTGTTACGCCAAAAGGATTGATTATGGCCAATTTCTCAAGGGCTGGAAATGTGATAACCGGCACAAGTGGTAATTAAATTTAGCATTTTCTCTATCTTTAGGATTGGATAATCAAAATTTGAGCATCTCGATTTTGAAGTCAAAGTATTTACCCTAATCCGAATGAATTCATTTTTACCCATATTGGGTTTGATTATTTTAGCGGTAATTATCATCGGGACTTACCGCATGATCATTATAAAAAGACAACACAGAAAACTGAATGACCTCCGTTTTAACAGGGTAAAGCCGCTTTATGATAAGCTCAATACGGCGGCAGAACTTACGCCTACAGAGGTAAAGCCTTATGCCGAAAATCTGCTTACCCGTGAAACGACTTATCAATTATTAAGTGAACATCAAAAATTATCGCTGTTCCCAGGAGAATTAGTTACGATTGAAAAAGCAGCTGAAAGTAATCTGGCGAACTGGTTAGAATTTCCTACAGAATTAGGCACATGCCCTGATGAAATTGAACATATTAAGCGGGTAGGCATTGATTTCGACGGAAAAAGCCACATGGTTTTTTATGAAGTTTTTAAATACAAAACGCTCGAGCCACATTGGGCAGCAAAAGACGGTTGGATTTTGGGTGTGGTTGGTCCGTATTTTGAAGATAGCAAACCCTATGATTTTCCTCAGGCAACTTTCAGCAGAGTAAGCAGTACGTTGGAAACAACAAGCCCGGATGAAGAGGCAAAATGGGTACACGAACATATTTCGCGAAGACGATAATTTCATGTTTTCTTAAGAACAACAGTATGGATATTAAATCAACAACCATTCACAGTCCCTTTGCGCAGGCTTATTTTCATGGTACCAAGGCTGATTTAAAGCCAGGAGATTTGATTACCGTGGGCATTAGCTCCAACTACGGGCAACAAAAAGCAGCTAAATACATCTACCTTTCTGCTACCTTAGATGCTGCAATTTGGGGTGCAGAACTTGCTTTGGGCGATGCAAAAGAAAGAATTTACGTGGTTGAGCCTACCGGAGATATTGAGGACGATCCTAATTTAACGGATAAAAAGTTCCCGGGTAACCCAACCAAATCTTACCGTTCAAAAGATCCATTTAAAGTGATCGCCGAGATTACCGTATGGCAAGGCCATCCTCAGGCACAGATTGAAACTATGAAAGCAGCCTTGGCAAAACTCAAAGACCAGGGCATTGAAGCCATTGAGGATTAGTTGTTTTTTAATTCTTCTCCTTCATCCCAAAAAACTAGACCCCAAATAACAACCCAACTTTTTACCAAATGGCAAATCCTTTATTTGTTTCTTTAGCTACCTTGTGCGCATGAAAGAATTGTTTGACTTCATTTTAAGGTTTGGAAATCTCAATCCGCAACAAATAGATTTTATTGCCGGTAAATCGATAACGCTGGAACTTAAAAAAGATGAATATTTTTCTGAAGCTGGAAAAATTGCCCGCCAGGTTGGCTTTATTGTCGATGGAATTTTACGCGTTTGCTATTACAATAACCAGGGAGAGGAAATCACTAAATATTTTATTGAAGAAAATAACCTTGTTGTCGATTTGGAGAGCTTCAATAATGAAATTTGTTCCAGTGCTTACGTTCAAGCAGTTACAGACTGTAAAATGATTGTTTTCCAGCGGAAAGACTGGCTGGAGCTTCTGCAAACCATTGTAGGTTGGGACGCTATAGTAAATAAAATTACCACCAGAGCTTTAATGCAAAAAGTAGAAAGAAGAAGTCCTTTAGTTTCAGAAGATGCAACTACCCGTTACCTGAAATTTTTAGAAATCTATCCCACTGTAGTTAACCGGATTCCACTATCTTATATTGCTTCTTATTTAGGCGTTACCCAATCTTCGCTCAGTAGAATCAGAAAAAATATCCGCTAGAACACTTTTTGCCAAATGGCAAATGATTTCAGTTTTTAAAGCCGCAGCTTTACATCATTAATTAAAAGATAAGAAAATGAAATCAGCATTAATAACAGGAGCCAATAGAAGTATCGGTTTGGAAACAGCCAAACAATTATCAAAACAAGGTATTTTCGTTTATTTAGGTAGCCGCGATCTTGCAAAAGGTAACGAAGTTATCGGTACGTTAACCGAAGAAGGATTTGAAAACATTAAAGCCATTGAAATTGATGTGACGAACGCTGATTCGATTATTGCCGCGAAAAATATCATTGAGCAGGAACAGGGAAAACTGGATATATTAATTAACAATGCTGGCGTTCTAGGTGTGAATCCTCAAACCGCAACGGAAACTGCTGTTGATGACATTAAAGCAGTTTTTGAAACCAATTTCTTTGGCGTAATACAGGTTACCCAAACTTTTTTGGATCTGCTTAAAAAATCTGATGCGCCAAGAATCAGCAACATTACTTCAGGATTAGGTTCATTAACGTTGCATAGCGATCCAAGCTGGAAGTACTATCAGGTTAAAGCGGCAGCGTATGGCCCATCGAAATCGGCATTAAATGCTTACACCATTGTATTGGCTTATGAGTTAAAAGATTCAGCATTTAAAGTTAATGTAATTGATCCAGGTTATACCGCAACAGACTTCAATCACCACAGCGGCCCCGGAACCGTAGAAAGCGCAGCCAGTTTCATTATTAAACATACGTTAACAGATGAAAACGGACCAACCGGACAATTTTTCAGCAATGATATTGAAGATGAATCAGGAATCAGTCCATGGTAGATTAATTCTTCAATAAAATTTCTAATGCCCTGCAAATCTACGCAGGGCATTTTTTATGTAATATATGTTAAGTTCCATTACGTCCCTCAATCAACTACAGGTTGTGGGCTATAAATAATTTTGCTAATTTTATTTGAACCAAAATATACTTCATCAACTATTATGAGCTCAAATCACAGAACACTTTCGCCAGAGCAAATAAAAAATTTATTAAACATCTTAAAAGCCAGATTTGAGAAAAACAAGCATCGTCATGAACATATCTCATGGGATGATGTACAGGCAAGGCTTGAAGCTCATCCTGAGAAATTATGGTCGCTAGATGAAATGGAAGCAACCGGTGGTGAGCCAGATGTAGTAGCTATTGATGATAATACAGGCGAATATATTTTCTTCGATTGTGCCGCCGAAAGTCCTAAAGGAAGGAGAAGTTTTTGTTATGATCGCGATGCCTGGGAATCAAGAAAAGAACATAAACCTCAAAATAACGCTCTAGAGTCAGCAAAAGCAATGGGCATTGCAATACTTACCGAAGACGAATATCGGCAATTACAGCAACTGGACAAATTTGATTTAAAAACATCAAGCTGGGTGAAGACCCCGGAAGATATCAGAAAACTTGGTGGCGCTATCTTCTGCGACCGACGATATGGTAAAGTGTTTACTTACCACAACGGAGCAGAATCTTACTACGGCGCCAGAGGCTTTCGTGGTGTATTGAAAGTTTAGTACGCTTTATACCTAACAATAAATTTATGCTCAGAAAAATTATCTTCCTCTCATTTTTTAGTTTTGTATTTTCTCCGGCGTTTAGCCAGGTGCCGCGAAAAGTTTCACTTTATCTCTTTTCCCAGTACAACAAAACGCTTTCCGACCAAACCAAAGGCAATAATCCCTGGGGTTTTGGATTAGGAATGCAGGCAACGGCCAACACAAAAACTAAACTAAAACCTATGCTTGAAATTACCGGAGACTGGTATCTGGAAGACGATAAGGTATTGAGGTTAAATCCAGATGGTAGTTTTCCAACACAAGATCATACTGTGAATGAAATGATAAACGTGTTTGCCGGCACTACTTTCTCCCCTATTCCTGAGATTTATACCATGATAGCTGCAGGTCCGAGTTTTATTGGTGATCAAGTTTTATTAGGCATTAAACCCACATTTGGCTTTTATTTTTCAAAATCGCAAAGGTTAACAGCAAAGCTTGCCTACATTCATATTTTCAATCGGGATAAATTATCTGCTAAAGATTTCGGCACACTAAGCATTGGCGTTGGTGTAAAACTATTCTAGTATAAGTTTGCAATTGTCTTAAATACCGCCAAAAAATGCCGCTTTTTACCCTTCCAGATACTGGAATACACCTTTAACTTTGATAAGAAAAAGCAACGCGATGAATACAAAAAAAACCGATATTGAAAGTTACATTGCAGACTTTCCGGAAGAAACCAGAGCAAAACTTCAATTGATTCGGGAAGTCATTCAAAAAGCCGCACCGGGCGCTACCGAAAAAATAAGTTACGCCATACCTACTTTTGATTTGAAAGGAAATCTGGTACACTTTGCTGGCTATAAAAACCATATTGGCTTTTACCCAGGCAATGGTGGTATTGAAGCATTTAAGGAAGAAATTTCAAGTTATAAAAGTGCCAAAGGATCAGTACAATTTCCATTGAATGAACCCATACCAATAGATTTAGTAGCAAAAATCACTATGTTTAGAGTGGCTCAAAACCTGGAGAAAGCCGCCCTGAAAACCAAAAAGAAAACAAGCTGATATTAAACAGAGCAAGTTTCGGGTGGTATAGCGTTTAAATCTAAAGTACTTTTGTTAAAATATCGATCATGAAAGCACAGGATGAAATAAACTTTAACAGAATTGCCAGAGCCATAAATTATATTCAGGCTAACTTTAAAAATCAACCCAGCTTAGAAGAGATTGCTGAAGAAGTAAACCTGAGTCCGTTTCACTTTCAGCGCCTGTTTAAAGATTGGGCCGGTACGACGCCGAAACGATTCTTGCAGTACATCAGCATCAGCTATGCGAAAAAGCTGCTACAGGAAAACGATAAAACCTTGTTTGATACAGCTGTAGAAACTGGCTTTTCCGGAAGCAGCAGATTACATGATTTGTTTATAAGCATTGAAGGCATGACTCCCGGAGAATATAAAAATGGTGGCGAAAACCTAAAAATTAATTACAGTTACTCCGCAACACCTTTTGGAAATATACTAACGGCATCAACAGATAAGGGCATTTGTCATATCGCTTTTTATGATGATGAATTTGCTGCATTCGCTGTTTTAAAAAGCAAATTCCCCGCAGCAAATTATCAACAATGTGAAACCCTGGAGCACCAAAATGTACTTCAAATTTTCCATAAAGACTGGACGGAGATCAACCAGATCAAGTTACATCTTAAAGGAACTGATTTTCAATTAAAAGTTTGGGAAGCGCTGCTCAAAATTCCGACAGGAAAACTTTCAACCTACGGCATACTTGCAAAAAAAATTAATCAACCCAATGCATCACGAGCTGTTGGTACCGCAGTTGGCAGCAATCCTGTTGCATTTCTTATTCCCTGCCATCGTGTAATTCAAACAAGCGGTGCGCTTGGCGGTTATCATTGGGGAACAGATCGGAAAATGGCTATGATTGGTTGGGAAGCCTCATTAGCAGATACATTACAGCACCAAGATAAATGATCATTAAACATCAGGAAATATCTGCTTCAGAATTAAGAAAGAAGGTTAGAAACAGGCAGATTTGCTTTGGTGGAAATGCCGCTTTGAAGATATTTGGATTGCTAAGCTGTAAATCTGGTAAGCGAATGAAAGTTAAGAACCGGGTGTTTTTTAAGACAGAAAGTGATGCATTATCGTATGGCTATCGCCCTTGTGGCCATTGCATGTACGCAAAATATACAAAATGGAATTATTCAGCAGAGCAATAGATACATCCAAAAATTTACTGCCATACAACGGTACCGTAAATTACTATGGAAAGCTTTTTTCATTGGAACAGGCCAATCATTACTTTGATGAGCTAATGAAAAATATCGAATGGAGAAATGATGAAGCCTATATTATGGGAAAACACATCATTACCAAAAGAAAAGTGGCCTGGTATGGCAACGAAGGTTATGCTTACACCTACTCTAAGGCTACCAAACATGCTTTGGCATGGACAAATACTTTGCTGGAGCTGAAAAATATTGCAGAAGAGAGAACAGGAACATTGTTCAACTCATGCTTACTTAACCTATATCATAATGGCGATGAGGGAATGGCTTATCACAGTGACGATGAAAAAACACTAGGTAAACATACGGCTATCGCATCAATGAGTTTCGGTGCAGAAAGAAGATTCTTATTTAAGCATAAGCAAACCAAAGAAACCATTACTACATTTCTGGAACACGGAAGTTTGTTGGTGATGAAGGATGAAACACAGTCGCATTGGTTACATCGATTACCACCAACAAAAAAGGTTAGTTTGCCGCGGATAAACCTTACGTTCAGAACAATGGTTGTTTAGGCCAAAGGATCGTGAAATCGCTATTTTTTAAATTCGCTAATATCTACAATGCGGTCATCGTCAGGATTTTCCTTCAAAAATGAAGTTCCCCGACTGTTCTTTTGCCAGCTGTAGTTCTGCTGAATTTCATTAACCATTGTTGCCGAGTTGAGTACACTTGCAGGAACAGGTAGGTTAAGTGTTTCTCCAGTCATATAATTTACCTGATACAAACCATCTTTTACAGCAAAAACCAGCGTTGTTTTATCTGATGAATAAAGAATAAAGTTGCCTTGAATCAGTTCATTAGGATTTTTTCTTTTGATCGGATAAACTTTCCCCCTAACAGTAGCCACCACAAAATCATTATTTACTACCAAAGTTGTGCGGGTAATCTCCTGCAGTCCCTTTGCAAAATCCTTGTCTCCCTTACCATTCGAAGCAATATTTAAAGCAACTGCATTTGGCACTCCTTCTTTAAGCGTGATGATATAAAATGGTGACAAGTTACCAGCACCATCTTCTATTTGCACCAATACAGCTGTTTTTTGTGAATTAACAAATCTAGCCTCACGAAATTTATGCGCTACGGGTTTCGAACCCTCCTGAATATACAAAGTCGTATCTTTCAGTTTCACGCTGAAACCACCTGAGCTATCAGGGTTTTTATCATAAACATCTTCAATGTTTAAAATTTTATCTTTGTATTTCGGAAATTCATTGAAGTCGTCCTGATCGGTAAAAGGCTTTGAAACTAACGTTTTTTCTAATTTCCCGGAGCAGCTAAATAAAAAAATAGACAGGAAAAAGGCGATGATTGTGTTTTTCATAAAAAGGAATAGCTTTAATTTTTAGCTAATTTATTATGTTTATGCTTAGCCAAACAACAAATGACTGATAAAATTTTTGCTTAACAGAAAAAATACAATTTTGATAAATCTGAATATTATCCAATATTCTAAAACTAAATGTCAAAAACCACTATTTTAGCTAAGATAAACAACTGAAAATCTAACCATTAAGAATTATGTTAGTACAAGCGCTACTGGGTGAATTTCTTCAGGAAGCTGAAAGCACCCGAAAATTGCTAAACGCCATTCCTCAACACGTTTTGGAATATAAACCTGCTGAAAACTCGTGGACTACCGGGCAACTGGCCTGGCACATCGCTGAGATTTATAATTGGTATCCTTACACTGTTAAAGGTGCTGAATTTAACATGGATGACTACGAAGATGTAGAAAGGGATTATTCTGATATTGAGAAAATAAGAGAAAGATTTGAACGTAATTTTAGCAAAGCAAAGGAAAGCCTTGAATCCATCACTGATGAAAACTTAGATGACTTGTGGAAGATGACGGTTGGAGGTCAGGTTGCTATTCCAGAAACGCCAAGGGCACAGATCATCCGCGGTTTTTTAATGAACCACATTTACCATCACCGAGGTGAAATGATCGTTTATCTTCGCCTGAACGGATGTAAAATACCGGGATTATACGGACCAACTTTTGAAGATGAGCAAGCCATGCAAGCTAAACAATAACTAATGAATGCCTTTATAGAAACAGAACGATTAATACTTAGGGAATTGGAAATTACAGATGCCAGGGGAATGTTTGAAATGGATTCTGATCCTTTGGTGCATCGCTTTCTAGGGAATAACCCGGTTTCAACCATCAGTCAAAGCACTGCCGATATTGCTTTTATACAGGCACAATATCAGGAAAATGGGATTGGCCGATGGGCGGTAATCGAAAAAGATTCTAATCAGTTTATCGGTTGGAGTGGTTTGAAACTAATAAGAGATATCAATAAAAACCACAGCAACTATTACGATATTGGTTACCGGTTTAATAGGAAGTTTTGGGGTAAGGGTTATGCCTCTGAATCTGCCAGAGCTGCTACCAATTACGGCTTTGAGGAATTAAATTTGGATCAAATCATTGGCATCGCCGATGTAGAAAATCATGATTCTATTAAAGTTCTGGAAAAACTGGGTTTAAAAAAAATCAATGTATTTGATTATAAGGGCAGGGATCATCATTGGTTAGTGTTAAAAAAATAACATGAAATCACTTCATGATGACTATCAATCAAATTTTGATTTTTTTAGTGGTCATCGTCATATCTAAAACCAAAGGTGTGTCACTAATCTCCTACAAATTTTAAATTTTCAGCAGGAACTTCTAAAAACTCCTGATAACTATTTGAATAAGGAGGTTGATCGTTTTCATTTCTATGCGCCGCTATTCTAATTAAAATAGTATTGTTATTGATCTGTTTTCCTTCTACACGTTCTCCCGCAGCAAAACATTTTTCCCTTATGCCTACAACACCCCCAACTGTAACATATGCGCAATATGATTTTATAAATTGGTAGTATTGAACATCATCTTTCTTTTTACAACTACATAGTAAAATTAAAACGATGTAAAAATACCTGAAAATGTCAATTTTTTTCATAATATATCTTCACTTAAAATTAAGATATTTTTCAATGAACTAAGAATATCGTAGCTTTTTAAATAAATCTGAGACCGCTATTTGGTTTAATTTTTGATAAACAGAACTAAAATCTTAACACTATGAAAAATTTACTGATCTGCGGATTATTACTTGCTCTATTTTCTTCTTGCCTGGAAAAAATTGACCAGAAGAAACTTGCCCAAACTAAGTGGGAACTTACGGAACTTCCTGGTTTAACATTACCAGCAACAGCCAAGGCGACTTTGAATTTTGGCGATAGCCTTAAAGTAAGTGGAAAAGCTTTCTGTAATAGCTATGGCGGACAGGGAGAGATTATCGACAATAAACTGGCACTAAAAAATCTGTTCAGTACAAAGATGTTTTGTCAGGATTTAGATGCGGCCGAACGTGCTTACTTGCAGGCAATGAATCAGGTGAATACTGCAAAAATTGAAGGAAATCAGCTCTTTTTATCTAATGGAGAGAAAAATCTATTGACATTTAAAAAATTAGATTGATAACAATATCATATACAAAAGTCCGAAACAAACTATTTTAAGTAAATTCGGACTTTAGTTTATTTCCAAAGGATGCCATTAACCATCAAAGAAGATTTGAAGTTCTTTTTCTCAACGGCGAGAAATGCATTCATCTTATACCAAAAAAACGATCCCTTACGTTTAGCTGGGGCCACAGCTTTTTTCACAAATTTTGCTTTGCCACCAATCCTGATCATTTTAATCAGGTTATTTGGCATGTTTACCGATAGGAGAATGCTGGCCACGCATTTGTTTGAACGATTGGCTAATATTCTCGATGAAGATAGCATCCAGCAAATCAGATCAACTTTAAGAAACATTCGTGGTATTGATCAGGCCTGGTACATTACATTATTCAGTTTTGTATTTTTCCTTTTTGTAGCCACTACGCTTTTCAACGTAATTAAAAATTCTTTGGAGCAAATCTGGAATATCGGACAAAAAGACAAAAAAGGATTTTTGAACACAATGAAGTCCAGAGCAATCTCAGTTATCATTATCTTGCTGGCCGGAATTTTATTTTTTATAGGTTTACTAGCGGATAGTATTCAGGCAATTATTGGTGCGTATTTAAACACTAATTCTCCTTCTTTTGGCTTAATACTCACCTCCATACTCAATCAAATCATATTCGTATTTATTGTAACTACCTGGTTTACGATGTTATTTAGATTTTTAACCAATGGAAGGCCAACGTGGAAAGCTGCACTTTCTGGCGGATTGCTTACAGGGTGTTTATTTACTGCCGGAAAATATATTTTAAGGATTTTATTACCACTCAGCAACATCAGTAACATTTACGGCTCTGCCGGATCATTGATTGTGATCATGTTATTTGTCTTTTATTCTTCACTGATTTTTTACTTTGGTGCATCATATATTAAAGCACTCAGCATCGGAAGGGAAACACCGATTATCCCTAAAAACGGTTCATTTGCATACGAGATGACAGAAGTTGAGCTGGAGAAAAACGATTAAATTAAAAAGGCAAATCCATGGTAGATTTGCCTTTTTATTTATTTTAAATACAGTTCGCTTAGAACAATCTATAGCCTAAACCAACCGTAAACAGATTTAACTTTGTTCCGGGATAGCCGGCTTTGTTAAGTTTAGATAAGCCCAATTCATATCTGGCTTCAACACTTAATTTTTTTAAATCAACACCTGCACCAAATTGCCATGCAATTGCCTGATTTTTGAAATTTGCTCTGAATACATTACCTGCCGCTTGTCCGAAACTCTGATTTTCATCTAAAATTAAAGAAAACATTGGACCTGTATTTAAGCGTACCCCAATTCCGGCAGCACCGAATTTAGTTCCTACTAACAAAGGAACATCAAGACTTGTAAAACTCACCTTGTTTACCTCTCCGGTGGCTTCACTAATTAAATCTGCTTTTTTGCCTGAAATATAAAGTTCCGGTTGGAAATGAATTCCTGCTGCACCAATTCTTGCCCAAACACCGCCATAAAATCCTGCCCGGTTATCACTTGCAAAGGTATTTTCTGAATCAAATTTAGAGAAATTGGCTCCCGCCTTTAATCCGAATTGAACTGAGGGTAAAACTTGCGCACTCGCAAAAAAGCAAACCATAAGTAAGGCCGCTGTTAAAGATAAAAATTTCATATTGGGAATGATTTAAGGTTGTTTAGCTTGTTGCATTGTTAATGGCTTCTTGTTCTTTCAAGGCCTCAACATTGTTTTTACTGCCAAAATTTTCCGTTTTGTTTGCAAAATAGTCTAAAATTGAAACAATCGTATCTAAATTATCTGACAATCTTTGGTGCATATCTCCCGCATCTTTCTCTAATCTGCTATCGCCCAACTCAATGTTATCCACTTCAATTTTACCAATCTTCTGAATAAGTGCCTGTTGTGAATTTTGTAAATCCTCAAGTTCACGCACAATCTTTTCCATTAATTCAAACTTCTTTAAAGTATTCATAGGTCTTATTATTTAATTTTTAAACTGTTTTATAATAAACCCCTACCTACTCAATTTGTTTTTATTTCAATTCATTTGGAATTCTGAAAAACAACTAATAAATTAGTTTAAAATTATTTCCTTATGAAAAAGCTACTGATTATCTGCATGTTATTTTCTCTCCAAGCCCTAGGTCAGGCACAGACTAGTGCAATTGATAAAGAAAAAATCTTCGATTTGTACCAGAACCAACGATATGCTGAAGCCGGAGAATACTTAAAAACAAGTTATGGTTCAGAAACAACAGATTTGAAGGCTTTAACGCAGATAGGTTATTGTTTTTTAATGGCAGGAAATAATGTGGAAGCTGAAAAATATTATGCAAAGGCGGATGCAATTCAGCCAGGAAATTTGCCTATTCTTTTTTCATTGGCCAGTATCAATACCAGACGAGGGAATACTGAAAAAGCCAAGTTGTATTACGGCAATATTGTAAAGCTTGATAGCAATAATTTTATCGTTTACAAACTTTTAGCGAATCTTTACCTTTCAGATAAAGATTCATTGAAAATGGTCTATCTGTTAAAGGCCAATAAATTGGTACCCACAGATGGAGATGTAGCGGCTGATCTTGCTGCTGTACACTCGGTTTACCAGAATTATGATCGGGCTTATGAAGTGTTAAATGTTGCGATAAAGGCAGATCCTGAAAATTTAGTTCTTCAACGGACTAAGCTGCCGATAGCGAATCTGCTTAAAAAATATGATGAAGTAATTGCTAGTGGTGAATCATTGTTGAAAGATAATAAAGATGCTAGCGTAATTAAGGATCTTGCAAAGGCATATTATTATACCAAAAAATATGATAAAGCCGTTACGCTTTTTAGGCAACTGGAGGAAATGCTGATGCAGAATGAGAATACGCTTTATTTTACCACGTTATGTTACCGGAATTTGAAAAACTATAAAATGGCAACCATTTATGCGAAGAAAACAATAGACGAGGCCATTTCGCCAAATACTTCAAGCTACTACGCCTTGCTTGGCCTGGCTTACGAGGAGGATGAAAAATTTACGCTTGCTGATGCAGCTTACAAAAAAGGCTTACAGTTTAATTCAAATCCCAACTTGTATTATCGCCTTGCGACATTACATGATACTAAATTTAAGAGAAGTAAAAGCGCAATGAATTATTACCAACTTTATTTAAAAAGCAAGCCAAATCCAAAAAATGATGCAGAGGAAATCAAATTTGTGCAGGCAAGGATAGAACAGATGGCACTACTCACTAAGTAAGGTCTTCGAAAACAGGCTTTACATGATCCCAAAATTCATCAAGGGCGATAATTCTGGGTTTGAAAAACGAGATCAAATCTGGCCAGTGCTGCTGATTGAATACGCTTACTTGGTTGAGTGTTAAAGAAATCTGACTAACTGTTTTACCATATTCGTCGGTAAAGTCCCGGCTCCAGTCCCACTCCTCATTGATCATGTTAGTAAACATGAGTTTAAACTCCTCAAACTGATCAAATATCAAATGTCTGATCTCAGCATCTGGATGGGTGAGCTGAATGGAAATGATCGCTTGTTTATTGGTCACATCCATTTTAAAAAAGATGTTTTTTACACCTGTTTTGTAGTTTACCCAATGAACAGTTGAGCCACTGGCAGAAGGAACAGGTTTCATATACTGCCCAAAACTGATCCAAAATTGTTGCCTTAGCCTCGCTGCCTCGTCTTTACTATACATATATTATTATGGCTATAGCGCCTGAAATTACTACAGGCTTTTAGCAAGCTGCAATATTATAACATTAATATTTGTATTCAAAATGGTAATCTCCCGAACCGATTTTCTCCTTTCTATCGGTATTGGGCAGCAACACAGTGGCGGTTGAGTTTGGCGGAACGGAAACATCAAGTTTGAAAACACCATTTTGCAAAGTCCATGATGATTTAACTTTACCATAAACAGTTTGCAGTTCGCCAGTTGCACTGGATAATTTTCCACCAGGTTTGGGAGCGATTAGTATTTCTTTGTAACCTGGATTTTCCGCTACGGGATTAATTCCTGCGATATTTTTATACATCCAATCGCCAATGGCACCATAGGCATAATGATTAAATGAATTCATATCTGCCGTTTGGAAGGTTCCATCTTGTTTAATGCCGTCCCATCTTTCCCATATGGTAGTTGCCCCCATTTTCACAGGATATAACCAGGAAGGATAGCTTTCCTGCATCAATAAATCGTAAGCAACGTTATCATAACCAAATTTACTTAATACATGGCATAAGTAAGGCGTACCCAAAAAGCCTGTGGTTAAATGGTTGCCGTAATCTCTGATGTTCTGAACCAGTCTTTCTGCTGCCTGTTTTCTATTTGCTTCTGGTAGCATATCAAATTGCAAAGCTAAAACGTAAGCTGTTTGCGTATTAGATGCAAGCTTACCATTTGCAGTCATATTCTCATTCACGTAAGCTTGTTTAATTCGTTTCAGAAGTGCTTCATATTTGCTCACTTCATCATTTTTCCCTAAAACCCTTGCCGCATTAATGAGCAATTGTGTAGAATGTGCATAAAAAGTTTGGGCAATCATATACTTGTCGGTTACTGCTGCTCTGCCGTCGTTATCATCATTCGGGCGATAAAAAAGCCAATCGCCAAAGTGAGAGCCGGTGTTCCACAAGTCGTTTTTTGCTACGGAAGAAATATAATCCACCCATTTTTTCATGCTTGGATATTGTGCCGATAAAATGCCTTTATCGCCGTAAGCCAAATACATATCCCAGGGAATAATGGTGGCAACATCCGCCCAGCCGGCAGAACCAGCATCTCTCTTGGTAAGCACATTCGGCACCACGTATGGTACACTGCCATTTTCCAACTGATCTGCTGAAACATCTTTCATCCATTTGGTAAAAAACCCAGCTACATCCATGTTAAAAGCTGCTGTATTGGCAAAAGCTTGTGCATCTCCGGTCCATCCTAAACGCTCATCTCTTTGTGGGCAATCAGTAGGTACATCAACAAAATTGCCTTTTTGCCCCCATTTAATATTATGCTGTAGTTGATTAATCAAGGCATTTGAACTGGTAAAAGTTCCGGTCGTTTTCATATCAGAATACAATGCGACAGCGGTTAACGCATCAGCTGTAAGTTCGCCGGGATAACCATCTATCTTAACGTACCTGAATCCCTGAAAGGAGAAATGTGGTTCAAAGGTTTGAGCTACATTTCCTTTTAAAATATACTGGTTGGTCTGTTTTGCAGAGCGAAGATTGGTAGTGTAAAAATTACCTGCCTTATCTAACACTTCAGCATGGCTGATGCTAATTTTTGTACCTGCAGTTCCCTTCGCATTCAACATCACCCAACCCACCAGATTCTGGCCGAAATCAACAACCGTTTCTCCCAGTGGGGTTTTAAAAATTTTAACCGGTTTAAAAGTTTCATGTTTTCTTACAGGCGGCCCACTCATGCCAACCAACTTTTCATTGCCTTTCGGGATAATTCTTACGGCTTTCCAAGATGAATTTTCCTTGAAACCTACCCGATCCCAACCGGGTTGTTCTTGCCTGGCATCATAGGTTTCGCCGTTGTAAATATCAGAATATAAGATGGGGCCATTTGCACTTTTCCAGGTATCATCAGTAATAAAAATCTCTTTAGTTCCATCCGTATAAGTTACCTCTAACTGAAAAAGCAGTGCCCTGGTATCACCGTAAAACTTATTCTGCCCAGCAAAACCGATGTTTCCCTTGTACCATCCATTTCCTAAAGAAATGCCAAAAGCATTCCATCCGGTTTTTAATGAATTTGTTAAATCATAAGCCTGGTATTGGATGTGATTTTTGTAGCTGGTCCAGCCGGGGGCAAAATAATGATCGCTGATTCTGTTTCCGTTCAGGTGCGCTTCATAAAGTCCCTTCGAAGTGATAAAAGCCATGGCGTTTCTAACCTTTTTGCGGACATTAAATTCCTTTCTAATCATCGGACTGCTTGCAGCGGTATCATTTCCGGCAACGGTAACCCAGTTTGAAACCCAGTCTTCCGTTTTTAAACCTGCTTGGAAAAATTGAACCGTAGACCATTTTGAAGTATTCCCATGGTTATCTTTCACCCTTACCTGCCAATAATATCTGGTATTAGATTTTAAATCGGCGCCGCTATAGGGAATTGATACAGACTGATCATTATTTTCTTTAGTACTCCAAACCTGTTTTTTTTCGATTGACTCATTCAGTCCCACACGGATCTCATAGGAGGTTTGCATCGTATTTTTGACATTGGAAACTATCTTCCAACTAAACCTGGGATGTGCATCATCAATAGTAAAAGGATTTACTAAATGCTCAACAGTTAAATTTTCAACGGCAATTTTTTGAGAAAATCCTGTCACCGAGGCGAAGATAAGAAAAGCAAAAACAACTGTAAATCTGGTCATTAATGAAGATGGATTCATAAAGGTTGGCTCAATTTGGTTTGAATATACGATAATGGCGAATATCAAACGGCTAACTGTCCTGTACTGTTATGATCCAAAAGCAAAGAAGCCCCGGTTAACTATCATCGGGGCTTCTTTGCTATAAAATTTTTACTTTAATTTATTTGTTTCCCATTAAACGGGCAACATATTTTCCAATAATATCAAATTCTAAATTTACAGTATCGCCAACCTGCACCTGGTGTAAATTAGTATGTTCGAACGTGTAGGGTATAATGAAAACTGAAAACTCATCAGCCTGTGAATTCACAACGGTTAAGCTAATTCCATTTACGCATGCAGAACCTTTTTCAACGGTTACGTTCCCGGCGGAAGCGTCGTATTTAAACCGATATTCCCAGCTGCCATCCAGTTCTTCCCTTTTTATACAAACTGCAGTTTGATCAACATGCCCCTGAACAATATGTCCATCGAGGCGGGCATTCATTTGCATGCAACGTTCCAGATTGATTTTACTGCCGACTTTTAAATCGCCAAGATTAGTCTTTTTCAGCGTTTCATCGATAGCAGTTACAGTATGTGTATCATCGTTTAAGGCTACCACAGTTAAGCAAACACCGTTATGTGCTACACTTTGATCTATTTTAAGCTCATGACTAATGGCTGAGGAAATGGTGAAATGTACGTTAGTATGATCGTTTTTGATGGCTTTTACTTCGCCTAGATTTTCTATTATTCCGGTAAACATTCTTTAATATTTAATTCTGTTTTTTCTCCAATCAGATGTTTTTACAATCATTTTATCTCCCGCTTGCCTACTTTCTTTCTGATCGAAAAGCTGAGCAGCAATCAATGCAGCAATCATTGCCTCCTGCTTATCAGCCTTTTCCAAACTTTCCGGATTAAAATATTTACTGACAAAGTGTGTATCAAAAGCACCTGATCTAAAAGCATCATGTTGCATGACAAATTTACCAAAAGCTAGCGTTGTTTCTATCCCGGTAATATCATATTCTTCAATTGCCCTGATCATTCTATCAATTGCCTCTTCCCTATCCTTTCCGTAGGTGATTAGTTTGGCAATCATTGGATCATAATAAATAGGAACTTCCATTCCCTGTTCAAAACCATCATCAACCCTTACCCCATTGCCTTTTGGTGTTTTGTAGGTTTTCAATGTACCAATATCCGGAAGGAAATTATTGTTAGGATCTTCGGCATACACCCTCAATTCTACAGCATGACCATTTATTTTTAGATCATCCTGTCTAAAACTCAAGGGCTCTCCTGATGCAATTCGGATCTGTTCTTTAACCAGATCAATTCCTGTAATGAGTTCGGTAACGGGATGTTCTACCTGCAACCTTGTATTCATCTCTAAAAAAAAGAAATCGAGGTTTTCATCCAGAATAAATTCCACGGTTCCAGCCCCCGTATAATTAACCGAAAGAGCCACATCAACAGCACATTTACCCATCTTAGCCCTGATTTCTGGCGTTAACACTGAGGAAGGTGCTTCTTCTACAACTTTTTGATGGCGCCTTTGAACAGAGCATTCGCGTTCAAAAAGATGTACGATGTTTCCATGTTGATCTCCAAGCACCTGAATTTCGATATGCCGTGGAGAAGTTACGTAACGCTCGATGAAAACTGCACCATCGCCAAAAGCTGAAGTAGCCTCGCTTACTGCTAATTGCATTTGTTCTTCGAAATCATCCACCTGTTCAACAATCCGCATGCCTTTGCCGCCACCACCGGCAGCGGCTTTAATTAAAATCGGAAATCCCACTTCAACGGCCCGCTGTTTGGCTTCTCCGATATCTTGTATTGCTTCTTCAGTTCCAGGAACCATCGGAATATTGTATTTCAAGGCCGCAGCTTTTGCCGATAATTTGTTACCCATAATTTGCATCGCCTCTGGCGAGGGACCAACTAAAATTATCCCGGCATCCGCAACCTGCTGAGCAAAACCTGCATTTTCTGATAAAAATCCATATCCGGGATGGACAGCCGTAGCGCCGGTTTCTTTGCAGGCTTTAATAATTTTTTCTCCAACTAAATAGCTTTGATTCGAAGGAGCTGGACCAATACAAACTGCTTCATCTGCATAGCGCACATGCAAGGCATCGCGGTCTGCCTCGGAAAAAACAGCAACGGTTCGGATGCCCATTTCTTTTGCAGAACGCATAATACGCAGGGCAATTTCACCGCGGTTCGCAATTAGTAATTTAGAAATTTGAGTTTTGGATTTTTCAAACATTTGGCTATTCACTAAGAATTATACTAAAATCAAACTGGTTACAAATGCAAAATGATTTCGATGGCTTCATCAATCATAGATTGACTCAAATCTAAATGCGTTACCAATCTGATGGTACTTGCACTCGTGGTATTGCAATGTAAACCTTTTTCTTTTAATTGATCAACGATTTTTTGTGCACTTCCTGGTGCAACTTCGAAAACCAAAATATTGGTTTCAACAGGCATAATCGATTTTACATAACTTGTTTTAGCCAGCGCTACTGCCAGGGCTTTGGCGTGGTCATGATCTACTTTCAGGCGCTCTACATGGTGATCGATGGCGTAAATACCTGCTGCAGCTAAAAAACCGGCCTGGCGCATACCGCCACCAAAGGCCTTTCTAAGCTTTCTGGCTTTCCTAATCATATCTTTACTGCCAAGCAAAACAGAACCAACAGGTGCCCCAAGTCCTTTAGATAGGCAAATTGAAATTCCATCAAAGTACTTACCATAAGCACTCGCTTTATCGCCTGTGGCCACCAAGGCATTAAAAACTCGGGCACCATCTAAATGCAATTTCAAACCTTTGATGTTACATAAATGATGAATAGGTGCGATTTGATTTAACGTGTAACATTTGCCGCCGCCTTTATTTACGGTATTCTCTAAAACCACCAAACTCGAATTTGGGTAATGGATATTATCTTCATTAATCTCGGGCTCGATTAATTCAGGAGTTAGAATGCCGCGTTCTCCATTTAGCAGCCTTACTGAAGCTGCAGAGTGAAATGCGATACCTCCGATTTCGTAGCGATAAACATGTGCCGTTTGGTCGCAGATTACCTCATCCATTGGCTGGGTGAAACATTTTATGGCGATCTGATTAGTCATGGTGCCAGACGGGCAGAATAATCCTGCCTCCATATTAAACATTGTAGACAGTTTTTGTTCGAGTGCCGCCACCGTTTCATCTTCTCCAAAAACATCGTCGCCCACTTTGGCGCTCATCATGGCATCCAGCATGCCCACTGTAGGCTTAGTCACCGTATCACTTCTGAAGTCTAAAAATCTGCTGTTCATTTCAATATTAATTGTAAAATATTTCTGACGATTAAAAAAAAGACCAATGCCTTTTCGAGTATAATTTTAAGGTTTTTAGGCCATTAAACGCTGTATATAGTGTATTTTTTACACACTTAAATTTTCACAACAACAAATTGTTAAAAAATTATTAAAAAAAAAGATACAAAATATAAGAGTTTTTATACTTTTATCGTGCTAAAACCAAAAATAAATAAAATGATAGTAATTGCAGACGGCGGATCTACCAAAACAAATTGGTGCTTGATTAACGAGGCCGGCAGAAAAATTTACTTTAACACCGAGGGTTACAATCCTTATTTTTCTAAAGGAGAATATATTGTAAAGTCTTTGAATGAAACTCTTCCAGACCACTTGGAAAGAGAAAAACTAACGGGAGTTTACTACTACGGTGCCGGATGTTCAACCCCGGGTAACGTAAAAATCGTTGCAGATGCAATGAAGCAGGTTTTTACAAATGCTGAAATTTTTGTTGGTCATGATCTTCTTGCCTCTTGCAGAGCACTTCTTGGAAACGAGCCAGGATTTGCCGCTATTTTAGGTACGGGAACCAATTCATGCCTATACGATGGAACTGACATCACTTTAAATATTGATTCTTTAGGTTACTTTTTAGGTGATGAAGGCAGTGGCTCTTACATCGGTAAGCGTATTTTAAGCGATTACATGAAAGGTTACATGCCTAAAGGTTTACGTGAAGCGTTTTATGATAATTACGCTTTAACTAACGAAGACATTTTCGATAACATTTATAATAAACCATTGCCAAACCGTTTTTGTGCAAGCTTTAGTAAATTTTTATACGATTTTAAAGATAACTACGAAGATTACGCTTTTAGCACAATCGATTATGCCTTTACCTCATTTTTCGAAGCTTTGGTTATTCACTACCCGAATTATAAAGATCATAAATTAAATTGTGTAGGTTCTGTAGGTTACAGTTTCCGTGACATTTTAAGTATTGTTGCCGATCGCTATGAAATGGGTGTTGGAAAAATCATCCGTTCTCCTATAGATGATTTGGTTCACTACCATTTAGAATTGGCTCCTAAAAAAGCTTAGTCTAGACGCTTAGGTCACAAAAAAACCGATTTGAATCCCAAATCGGTTTTTTTTGTTCTAAAACGTTATCAGCTTGCTTTATGGTCTTTCAACTTTATACTTTTTACTTTCTACTGTCTACTTTCTACTTTTCACTGTCTACTTAAAAAGAAATTTCCTTTCCAAAAAGCTTCGCATATTTTCGCTTATCGAAACGATACAAGGTAGCAGCCCTGTAAGAAACGCCTTTTTGTTTTTCGTCTAGTTCTTTTAATACGCCAAAGCTTACAATCTTTTTCCTGAAATTTCTTTTGTCGAGCTTTTTACCAAGTACCAACTCATAAACATGTTGCAATTGCGTCAGGGTAAACTTTTCTGGTAACAACTCAAACGCAATGGGCTGGTGTTTAATACGACGCTTGATTTTCTCAAGTCCTTTATCATAAATCTTTTGGTGATCGAAAGCAAGTTTAGGTAGATCAGTTATCGGCAACCAGTTGGCTCTTTTTGCATAATTACTAATCGGACGAACCTCTTTATCTCCACCCAAACGGATCAAAGCATAATAAGCTAAAGTGATTACCCTCCCCTGGGGGTGCCTGTTTGGATCGCCGAAGGCATAATATTGTTCCATGAAAATACCACGTAAGCCAGTAAGTTCATATAAAATCCGAGCGGCCGATTGATCTAAACTTTCATCAGCACCAACAATGTTACCGGGCAATGCCCACCAATCTTTAAATGGTTCTTCATTCCTTTCGATGAGCAGGATTTTAAGTTCCTTACCATCAAATCCAAACAAAACGCAATCTATCGAGAATACTGAATCTAAATGAGGTAAAATTTGTTCCAAGGTAAAATTTAGTTATTTTAAGCAGATAAAGGTATGACTTTCAATATTAAGTAAAAAAAATAAAAAAAATTACTTAGTGTAAAAATTACACACTATATTCGTATCATAGATGAAGCCAAATATTAAAAATATAGCTGTACTTACTTCTGGTGGCGATGCCCCAGGAATGAATGCCGCAATCAGAGCTGTTGTACGTACCGGAATATATCATGGCATCAATATGTTTGGTGTAATGCAAGGATATCAGGGACTAATTACTGACAACATAAAACCAATGGACGCCCGATCTGTAAGCAATATTTTACACTTGGGCGGAACGATATTAAAAACGGCACGTTGCCTTGAATTTAAAACTGACGAAGGGCAACAAATTGCATACAATAACTTAAAGAAAAATGATATTGATGGACTAGTTGTGATTGGTGGAGACGGTACTTTTACCGGTGCTAAAAGATTTTCTGAAACTTTTGGCGTGAAGGTAATTGGTATTCCGGGCACCATTGATAATGATTTAGTTGGATCTGACTTTACGTTAGGTTACGACACCGCCATTAATACAGTAATTGAAGCGATTGATAAAATCAGAGATACTGCTGATGCACACGACCGTTTATTCTTCATCGAGGTAATGGGAAGAGATTCTGGCTGTATTGCCTTAAGAAGTTCAATTGCCAGCGGGGCTGAAGCTGTGCTTTTACCTGAAAAAGAAACCAGCGTAAATGATCTGATTGATAAACTTGCTTTAGGCGCTGCAACTAAAAAATCATCGAGTATTGTGATTGTTGCCGAAGGGCATAAACAAGGAGGTGCTTATGATATTGCAAAAAAAGTAAAAGAAACTTTTGATCATTACGATACAAAGGTTACGATACTCGGCCATTTACAACGTGGCGGAAGTCCAAGTAGTTTCGATCGGATTTTAGGCAGCCGTTTAGGTTTTGCCGCAGTTAACGCTTTAATTGCAGGAGAAACGGAACAAATGGTAGGATTAAAAGGAAATGAAATTAAGTTAACCAGCATTAAAGAGGCATTATCATCGCACAGCTTTAAACTGGAACCCGATTTAATGGAAATGACCGAAGTTTTATCCATTTAAGTATGATAGCGGTTGTTTACAGTGGATCGAGAACAGCATTTTGGAAATTAACCCAAAATGGACAGGTTGTAGCACATTGCAACACAACAGGGATCAACCCAACTTTTGTTGATCCGAAAACTCTTTTGCAAATACTAAACAAAAAAGTTGTTCTGGTAAATCATGCAGAAAACATCAAGAAGATTTATTTCTTCGCAGCCGGCGCCTCCTCTGCTGATCGTAAAGAGGAATTGGCAAAAACCCTTTCATCATTTTTCAGATACAGCAAGGTTTTTGTAGAAGATGATTTATTCGGGGCAGCGAAAGCAGCTTGTTATGATCAGCCAGGAATAGTTGGAATGTTGGGAAGCGGATCACACTGTGCTTATTTCGACGGCAAAAAACCATTGCGGAATAACTATGGCTTAGGTTATATCCTTGGTGATGAAGGTTCTTCAAATTACTTTGGAAAAATGCTCTTGAAAGATTTTTTAAGTGAAAAACTACCAAAAGATCTGGAAACAAAATTTATCAGAAATTATAATCTAGACCGCCCTCAAATACTGGAAAGGATTTACAACAAGCCACAAGCCAATGTATTTTTAACTTCTTTCTTTGATTTTTTTACACAAAATATTGAACACGACTATATCATCAAATTAATTGATGATGGATTTGAAAAATACTTCCAGAATTACATCATCCCGACAGTAAATAAATATGGTGATGAGGAAATTCATTTTGTTGGCAAGGTAGCTGCAGAACTGGAAGATCGTTTGCAATTGACTGCAGAACGACATAAACTTAAAATTAAAACAGTTATTAAAGAACCAATACTTAATTTATTAAAACATTACACTAATTAACAAAACAATGAGCAAAATTGGAATAAACGGCTTTGGCCGTATCGGCAGACTGGTTTTCAGAGCTGCATTAAAAAGAGGATTAGAGATTGTAGCAATTAACGATTTAATTGAGCCAGATTACATGGCTTATATGTTAAAATATGATACTACCCACGGTAAGTTTGATGGTACAATTGAAGTTGTAGATGGAAATTTAGTAGTTAATGGCAAAACAATTCGCGTAACTGCAGAAAGAAATCCTGCTGACTTAAAATGGGATGCTGTAGGGGTGGAAGTGGTAATTGAATCAACAGGTTTATTCTTAACCCGTGCTGACGCAGAAAAACACATTGCTGCAGGTGCCAAAAAAGTAGTATTCTCAGCTCCTGCTAAAGATGCTGATATCCCTACATATGTAATGGGTGTTAACCACGATAAATTAACTGCTGATCAGACAATCGTTTCTAACGCATCTTGTACTACAAACTGTTTAGCACCAATTGCTAAAGTATTAAATGATAACTTCGGTATCGTTGAAGGTTTAATGAGTACTATTCACGCTGTAACTGCAACGCAAAAAACAGTTGATGGTCCTTCTGCAAAAGACTGGAGAGGTGGCCGCGGTGGTTTCTCAAACATTATCCCTTCATCAACTGGTGCTGCCAAAGCTGTAGGTATGGTTCTTCCTGAATTAAAAGGAAAACTTACCGGTATGTCATTCCGTGTTCCTGTTGCTGACGTTTCAGTTGTTGACTTAACTGCCCGTTTAGAAAAACCAGCTACTTACGAGCAGATTAAAGCTGCAATGAAAGCAGCATCTGAAGGTGAGTTAAAAGGTGTGTTGGCTTATACAGAAGATGAGGTTGTATCATCTGATTTTATCGGAGATGATCATGCTTCAATTTTTGATGCAAAAGCAGGTATTTCTTTGAATGATAACTTCGTAAAAGTTGTTTCATGGTACGATAATGAGTGGGGATATTCATCTGCACTTGCTAAATTCGTAGAATACTACGCAAGTTTAAAATAATTTAAGGTTAAATACCATAAACCGGAAAGCGACTATTGTAAATACATTAGTCGCTTTTTTTGTGAAAATGATTTTCACTAATAAAATAATAGATAAAATCTTAACTAATTTAGGCCTAAGACATCTTTTTCTGACGAATTTATACTTAAGACTTAAAACAACAGATTAATACACGCTTAAAAATTACAAAAAAGCGTATAAAATTTATTTTTGAGAATATTTTTTAATGTTATCAGTGTATTTCAGCAATATTTAACATTTACTTAACACATTTTCCGCTTATATTTGCAGCTCGATCATTTTAAAACATCAAAATCATGTTAAAAACATTTGTAAATAAAAAATGACAAAAAAAATATTAAAAAAAATCTTAGTGTATTTTTTACACTAACAATTTTTTTACTATATTTGTAGAGTAATAAACGGAACGATATTTGTTTATTCATGACAAGAAAAATCATCCTCGAAAAAACTTTAAGTTTTAAAGAGGATTAAAGACAAAGCCTGGCTCATAACAGGTTTATATTTGGTTAGAAAAAAAGGAGACGCTTGGATGAGGTCTCCTTTTTCTTTATATAAACTTTTTATCAAAAGATTATAAGTCACAATCATACAGTAATACATTGCGGATATCAGCTCGGAGAAATATGAATTAAAATTCAAAGAAATATTGCAGACTGAAAAACCTATTACAAACTACAGCATTTGCAACTGATAAATTTGAATCAGCAGGAAAACAACAATGGAAATATTATTGGTATGGTTAGCAATGTCAATCGCATGACACGAGCCATGTTGTAGCCAAAATTGAACATTTTTCTAACTACCATTAGCGCTTAAATTCAATTGGAAAGATTAAGAAGAAATTAATTTCTGTTTATTGGCAATTTGATTCATCCACGTAAATAATCTAGTACGTGTTTCATCAAATGATGAGATAGAATTCCAAATTTCGATGAAAGTGAGCTCAAGAATCTGTTTAGACTTTAAGTCATCATGAACTGTTCTTTTGATGTTCCCATAAATCGCACCTGAATACTGATGATACAATTCCTTAAATGCTGCCTCATCGTGATTTCTTAACCTATTTAAGAAAAATTCATAATCCGAACTCCAAACTTTAAGGTTTGATTTTACCAGATGATCAGAAATAGGGATTGACAATTGCATTTTACAGTATTACAAAAATTACAACACCATATTCTTAGGTTTTGTTCTTGTTGTGCTTTAGTTTCAAACAACTAGCTGGAATACAATCCCTAAGAATATCTCATGAAGCTTCCAGTAAGATGCTGGCGGAGTTGGCGTCATTAAAGTAATATTATTTAGCACAAATAGCAGATGATTTGTACATTTGCCTAACAATGAAGTTTTTGATCTACATATTGAGTTGTGCAATACTCAGCCTGTCCTGCATCACCTGCGAGGATATGGTTGAATTAGCCGCTAACCAATCTGAATTTACTTCTGCAAAGATCGAAAAGCACGGTACTGCAGCAGATCCTGATACCTGTTCTCCACTATGTACTTGCAATTGTTGTGGCCAGCCCCTGGTTATTTACGCGAATACATCGGCGGCTAAGATATTAAAGCGTGTGCTTCCTAAGCATAAATTGACTCGGTACAACAATCAATTTATCTCTGCTTATATTCAGCATATCTGGCAACCGCCAAAATTGAATAACATACATATCGGTTAACCGATTTATCCAACGGATCAAATGATCCATTTATTCAATTACATATATAACACATGCGAAAAATATTTTTATTGCTGTGCACCCTGGTGTGCATGGTTAGTGCTTACGCACAAAATTCTCTCAAAGTAAGAGTTAAAGACAAACAGAATCATACGGCCTTGGCAGATGCCACTATATTGGTGAAGGGCACAAATATCATCCTTAGAACTGCTGCAGATGGCACGGCAAACTTAAATAACATTCCAAACGGACTGCAAACGATATTGATTCGGAACGTAGGATTTGAAGAACAAAAGTTAATGCTCACTTTCCCTTTCACTCAAAACGAAGCAATTGAAATTTTGATGGAACCGGCAGAAGATGAATTAGAAGAGGTTATCGTTTCATCAACAAGAACGAGCCGAAGCATTCAAAACACACCTACCCGGGTAGAAACCATCGAATTGGAAGAAATTGATGAGAAGAGTAATATGCGCCCTGCCAATGTTTCTATGATTTTGCATGAAAGTACCGGAATAGCCGTTCAGCAAACATCTGCCACCAGTGCCAATGCTAGTATTAGGATACAAGGTTTAGATGGGCGATACACACAACTATTGAAAGATGGTTACGCCAGTTTTGGAAATTTCGCCAGCGGTTTAAGTATACTTGAAATCCCTCCTCTCGACCTTTCGCAAGTAGAAATCATAAAGGGACCTTCATCAACATTATTTGGAGCAGGAGCCATTGCTGGCGTAGTGAACTTCATTTCGAGGGTTCCGAGAGAGAAGGCAGATTTAAATTTCATTTTAAATCAATCAAATGTTGGTCAAACCAATATCGGAGCCTTCAGCATGCAAAGGGGTAAAAAATTTGGTTACAGTCTGCTAGCTTTGGCTAACTTTCAAAAAGCTTACGATGTAGATAAAGATGACTTCACCGAACTTCCAAAAACAAATGATTTTACGATCCATCCAAAGGTGTTTATTTACCCGAGTGAAAGAACCATGATTACGATAGGAAATGCTTTTACAAAAAGTGATCGAACCGGTGGAGATATTTTCGTTATCAATAAAGGGATAAACGCTGAACACCAGTATTTCGAAACAAATAACAGCACCAGAAATACATCTACACTCGACTTTAGCTATAAAACCGCTGAAAAAGATCTGTTAAAAATTAAAACGAGTTTCAATTACTTTAAGCGAGGGATATCGATTCCAAATTATAAATTTAATGGTATCAATTACAATTCATATACCGATTTCAGTTACCTCAAAACATTGAAAAATCAGAGTTTGATTTTTGGCGGAAACCTGGTTTACGATAAATTCTCTGAACAAAATCAGGAGCCTGTTTTGAAAAAGGATTTCACGACCAGAACTGCCGGTGCCTATGCGCAACACACCTGGGATCTTTCAGAAAAATTAAAGTTAGAAAGTGGATTGAGAGCTGATTTTGTAAATTATTTTAATGCCAGCTACCGTCAAAACGAGGTTTTTATTTTACCCCGTGTTTCAGCCTTATACAAATTCGATGACCATTGGAGTTCCAGAATTGGCGGAGGCTTGGGCTACAAAACCCCTACCCTTTTCACTGAACAAACCGAAACTTTTCAATACCAAAACCTCTTGCCATTAAATCATGTGAAAGCAGAGCGAAGTTTTGGCGGAACTGCCGATGTGAATTACAAAACGGCTATAAGCGATGACTGGATGCTTAGCTTTAATCAAATGTTTTTCTTTACCAGAATTAATAATTCTACCATTCTTTTACAGGATAACGATGGCAATTTTAGTTTTGGAAATACCCGTGAGCCTGTACGAAGCCTAGGTTTTGAAACCAATGCAAAGCTAATATTTCATGAATACTTTAAACTTTTTGCAGGTTATACTTTTACTGATGCAAAAGCGAATTACCTTCCGATAATTCAAACCATCAGACTGTTGCCGAAAAACAAGCTTAACCTGGCCCTTCTTTACGAAAAGGAGAGCAATTTTAAGATGGGGCTGGAAGGCTATTTTACTGACAGACAATACCTCTATAACAACCAGCAAACCAACGCTTTTTGGGAATTCGGTTTTATGGCCGAAAAAGTTTTTGGGAAGATATCTATTTTTATAAATGCTGAGAATTTTACGGATACCAGGCAAAGCCGGTATAAAAGTGTAGTGAACGGATCACATCTAAATCCTACTTTTGATGATATCTGGACGCACACAGAAGGTAGAACCTTCAATGGGGGAATTAAATTAAAGTTATAATAATTAAATAAAACTTGCGAGTATAAAGAGTTATTGTATCTTTGCACCCTCCTTGGAAGCTTCCACTCCAAGGATTAAGAAAGCCTTTCAGCAATGAGAGGCTTTTCTTATTTTATCATTTAGCACTTTTAAACACCACCAGGGCCAGTGGCGGAAGCGTTATCTCAATTGAATACTCCTGCCTGTTAAAGCCCTCCGTTGATGGAACAACATCACCTCTATTATTGATGCCACTGCCATAATAAATGATATCATCTGTATTGAAAATTTCTTTCCATTTACTTTTGAATGGAACACCGATCCTGTAATTTTCCCTTACAACCGGAGTGAAGTTCAAGGCAATAATTAATGTATCTTTTGCTTTTGGCCCTTTTCTCATGAATACAAAAATCGACTCGTTTGCGTTATCCGCATCCAGCCATTCAAAACCTTCATAGCTAAAATTGAAATGGTACAAAGCTGGTTCTTTGCGATAAAGAAAATTCAGGGCTTTTACTGTTTCCTGCATCCCTTTATGGGGTGCATATTGTAGCAAATGCCAGTCTAACGATTGTGTGAAATTCCATTCATTGGTATCGCCAAATTCGTTACCCATGAATAGAAGCTTGGCGCCCGGGTGGGTAAACATATAACCATAAAGTGCCCTTAAATTGGCAAACTTCTGCCATTCATCTCCAGGCATTTTATAAAGCATCGGCGATTTTCCATGCACCACCTCATCATGTGAGAAAGGTAGCATGAAGTTCTCGGTAAAGGCATAAGTCATGCTGAAACTTAATTGGTGATGATGATGTTTTCTGCCTAGTGTGTCTACCTTAAAATATTTCAAAGTATCGTTCATCCATCCCATCATCCATTTCATTCCAAAACCTAAACCGCCCGCATGCACCGGATGGGTAACGCCTGGATAGGTACTGCTTTCTTCAGCAATGGTTTGAACGCCAATGAAATTTCCATAAACGGCTACATTCAAATCCTGAAGAAATTGAATTGCGCCAAAATTTTCTGGTCCTCCCTGATCGTTTGTTGCAGCATCACCATCCTCCCTCGAAAAGTTAAAATATAGCATTGAAGCAACGGCATCAACCCGTAAGCCATCAGCATGGTATTGATCAATCCAGAAAATGGCATTGCTGATTAAAAAAGAGCGAACCTCAGGACGGTCATAGTTGAAAATATAAGATTTCCAATCTGGGTGAAATCCTTTACGCATATCGGCATGTTCATACAGGTGCGTTCCGTCAAATTCATATAATCCGTGTCTATCGCCAGGAAAATGAGAGGGAACCCAATCCAAAATGACAGCGATATTAGCTTTATGCAGTTCATCAATTAAATACATGAGGTCTTGAGGAGTGCCGTAACGAGAACTTGCTCCAAAATAGCCTGTAATCTGATATCCCCAACTTGGAAAAAAAGGAAATTCCATCACCGGCATCAGCTCTACATGTGTAAACCCCATTTCCTTAACGTAAGGAACAAGTCTGCCGGCTACTTCTCTCGCTGTTAGCACCCGTTCCGGATTATCAGGATCGCGTTCCCAGGAACCTAAATGTATTTCATACACTGAGATCGGTTGATCCAACGCATTTATTTTTGCTCTTTTAGAAAGCCAGGTTTTATCTTTCCACGAATAATCCGTATCCCACACCACTGAAGCAGTTTGTGGAGGATGCTCCCATCTTCTGGCATAAGGATCACCCTTTAAATGTTCTGACTCATCAAAGCCTTTAACGAAATATTTGTAAATCTCTCCTTTTGCTATGCCAGGTAAAAAGCCCTCCCAAATACCCGATTTATCCCATCGTTTGTGAAGTGGATGAGCTTGGTTATCCCACTGGTTGAAATTGCCAACAACACTTACCCTTATTGCATTAGGTGCCCAGACGGCGAAATAAGTTCCATTTGTTTTTTCGACACTGATGAGGTGAGAACCTAATTTTTCGTACAACCGAAAATGCTTTCCAACTAAAAAAAGATCAATGTCGTAATCGGTAAATAAACTGTGTACCCAAACTGATTTAGTGGTATCAACCTTGGCTATTGCTGTTTTTTTCTCTGAAACTTTTTTCGTTTTTGGCATGGTGAGTTTGGCTAGATAGATGAAGCCCCAAATGCTAAACAACATTTGGGGCTAAAAGATTTACAGACTTAAAATCTGAATTTCACTAAAGGTTTTTAAACACTTGAAGTGTAAAATATTTTGATCATCAATATGAAAATCACTTACTTCTTTGTTATCGACAATGATCTTTTTAACCTGGAATTTCAAGCCCATCACATTACAAACATAAAATTCATAATTAGGGGTATATAAGCCTTCAATACGCTGATTCACTTTAAACAAATGCTGATCAGCTTTTACAGTGAACTTTTTCTCGAGATAAATATCCTGTTCAAAAGCAAAAGTATCGCCGTGATCCTCATACATGTAAGAATTTACCTCGTAATCGCTTTGATAGATATTTAATACCACCTCTGTGATTGCTTTTTCATCAACATACTGCATTACCGGGTATTCCGGAATAACAGATCCCGCTCTAACGAACATCGGCATGCTGTCAATTTTAGCTTCAACGGTATATTCGTTTCCACCTTCTAAAACTTCATTGGTCCAGAAATTATACCATGTTCCTTTTGGAAGATACACTTTTCTTGAAATTGCACCTTGTTCTAAAACCGGACATATTAATAGTTTATCACCATAACAAAACTCATCCTGGCGGAAGCTATTACTGATATTTTCTTGCTCCAGCATTACCAATGGGCGTAAAATCGGGAAGCCGTAACGGTGATGTTCCCAGAAAACTGAGTACAGGTAAGGCATTAAACGATACCGCAGCTCTATGAATTTGCGGTTAATGTCTTCAAAAAATTCGCCGAAACTCCATGGCTCACGTTCTGCAGTATCACCAGCAGAGTGTGCTCTCATGAACGGCGAAAAAGTACCTAACTGAATCCAACGGGTGAATAATTCGCCATCTGGCTCCCCACTAAAACCTCCAATATCTGTTCCACAGAAAGGAACGCCAGACACTGATAAACGCTGGCACTGAATATTCCCGATTTTCAAATGCTCCCAGGTAGCAATATTATCTCCGGTCCAAACACTGGCGTAACGTTGCATACCCGAATAACCTGCTCTGGTAATGGTAAACGGACGTTTATTGCGCATCAGTTTTTTCAAGCCTTCGTAGGTTGAACGAACCATTTGCATGCCATAAACGTTATGGGCTTTACGGTGCGAGCCGCGGTAGCCATCATAATTATGGCGCACATCATTCGGAAACGTACCCGAACCAAATACTGCCGGTTCGTTCATATCGTTCCAAAAGCCAGCAACACCCATATCTACCAACTCTTCATACAATTTACCCCACCACTTCCTAACTTTCGGATTGGTAAAATCAGGGAACTGGCAACGGCCTGGCCAAACATGGCCCTCCATAAAATAATCATCGCTTCTTCTACAGAAGTATTTATTGTCTTTCCCCTCTTTAAAAACCCAATAATCGTCATCTACCTTAATTCCCGGATCGATCATAACAACGGTTTTAAAACCATCATCAGAAAGCTCTTTGATCATTTTGCGTGGATCAGGAAAATATTTTTTGTTCCAGGTAAAACAGCGATAGCCGTCCATATAATCGATGTCTAGGTAAATGGCATCGCAGGGAATTTTTCTATCTCTAAACTGCTTGGCAATTTCTTTTACTTTTGTTTCCGGATAATAGCTCCAGCGACATTGCTGATAACCTAAAGTCCATTTTGGAGGCATTGGATGCGTGCCGGTTAAGCTGGCATAACGTTTCACTACATCCATAATGTGAGGGCCGTGGATATAATAGTATTGCAATTCACCGCCATCTGCCCAGAAACTCGTTTTGCTTACATCCTCACCACCGAAATCGAAATAGGATTTGAAAGTATTATCAAAAAAGATTCCGTATGCAGCCTGATTATGAAGGCCAATATAAAATGGAATGGTTCGATACAGTGGGTCCTGGTTCCAACCGAAAGAATAGGCGTCGGTATTCCAGTTCTCGAAACGTCGACCACGAAGATTGAAATTTCCAGATTTATCACCTAAGCCGAAAAAATTCTCTTCGGGGTGACATTTTTTAGTTGCATAAATATAGTAACCGCCGAAATCGACATTTTCCTCCCAGTGCATGGAATTTGCTTCATCAACCATTACCAAATTGGTAATGTTATCAGAAAATGAAACATGAAAATTAGCTTTTTCTATTTTACAGGTTACCGAATGTGTAGAAACGGTATAATGATCTTCATGCTCCTGCATTTTAAAAACAGAAACTTTTTGATCTACCTCGGGTACAGCGTAAGAAAAATCATCAAGAAAAACACCATGTGGTGCAAGCCTAACGCGAATAATCTCATCACTAACTACTCTTATTTCTACTTTGGCATCGCCATCAGAAAAATAAAAACGATTTCCTTCTTTCTTTACCTTTTTTACCGATCCAAGATATTGTTTAACAATCGGTTTTACCGATATATCAACAGGGTTATTTAAATGCTGTATTTCTTGTTCTTTTTCAATCAGGTCGTTTATCTCACTTGTCTTGTCGTTGGTATCTTCCATCCTTTTTTATTCAAAATTTTAAATTAATTACCCTTAAACTGAGATGTGTTTAAGAAAGTACTATAATACAAATATTTTATAAAAGGGATGTATTAAAAATAAAAAAACCCTCTTCACTTTAAAAGTAAGAGGGTTTCAGAAAGCGCATATCTTTTAACTATGGATTATAAGAAAATGCTAAGTAATAAATTGCTCCCGCAGCCGGATTACCATAAGAAGTAATGTAATATTTGTTCATTACGTTAGATCCACCCAATTTGATTGATGATTTTACCGAAGGTATTTTAAAACTAACCTGAGCATCTAATGAACTGTAGGCCGGAACTTCTCCTGAAGCAAATGACGAATTCCAGTAGAATTTATCTTGCCAACGATATGAAAGGTTATATCCTACATTTTTGATGATTTCCTTGTTTCCGAATCCTAGGTTAAAACGTACTTTCGGTGTATTGAAATCATTGATGTAATTTGCAGGAAGATCACCAATCTGGTTATACGAAACGTTTCCGCTGATATTATAGTTACCCACCAAATAATCTAAACCTAAGGCCGCACCATATGAACTTACCTCGCCGGCTGCATTTACCGGAACGCCAAATTTAACGAAAGTTGGAGCCGCCAATGTACCTACATTCTGATACACATCAACCGCGGTAATAAAATCTTTATAAATATTGTAATAGCCGTAAGCATCAACTAATAAATTTGGTAAAATTAAACCTTTATAACCCAATTCATACGATTGAACACTTTCCGGGCGAACACCTCGATCATCAAACGTATATTGTTGTAATAAGGTTGGATTAGGTGTACCCGTAGCAGCTGATGCCAGGAATGCACGGTAACTCACATCTGTAAAAGCCTTATTGCCATTCAAATTGTATTTACCAAAGATGATCTCCGGCAAACCGCCAATCAAACGCTGAGAACCACCGCCCACTGATAGATCGATATACTGATTTTGGGTAGTTGGGTTACGGTAACCGGTTTGATAAGAAGCCCTGATGTTGTTATTTTTAGCTACAGTAAAAACCCCGGTGATACGTGGCGTAAAACGACCTTCGAAGTTCATGCTCTTATCATACCTACCAGCGAAGGTGAATTTAACTTTATCATTAAAAAACTTTTTACCAATTTGTCCGAAAGCACCATATTCATTGATATCGATCGAATTGTTTAAATCGTTGAAAATAGTTCCGGCAGAGTTCAAATCATATAATCGGTAAGAAGCACCAACCTGAAATTCTACCACATTGTTGAAGGCATTGGTAAAATTATACATTCCCTCATAGTGATATAAGTTAGTTTTATCATCAAATTTAGCCCCATAAACACTTTGCGAAGGATTTGCAGAATTGATGGCAGTTGCACTGATGGTGGTGTTCATGATGTTGTTCATTGCCGTGGCAAACTGCGGACTTCCCGGCTCAAACCGGCCTTGATTAGCCACACCTCTTGCGGTTACATGCGCTGCTGCATCACTTTGGCCTGCTGCTCTTGCACCAACATAATTACCAATATATTGCGGAAACCAGGTGGTAGAAGGTTTAGAAACCTCATTAATATAACTTCCTAAGATAGATGAGATATAAGAATCGCCTGAGCGTTCCTGGGTAGTGTAACCTTTGATGGAGAAATCCTGACCTTTAACCTCTAATTTATATTGCCCGATATTAAAATTTCTGAGCGAATAGCGGTCGGAACCGGTGTAAACAGATGTTCCTGTTCCCCAGTTGGCTTGTGCAACGGCTTGAATGGTGTTGGTAATGTTGTAGTAAACCGCACCTGATGCTTTTAACGATTTTGTATCATAATCAACCAGATCGCGTTCGTTGTAACCCGTTCTGGAAACATTTTGATCAGGAATTAAATTAGCTTTTAAACCCACATAAAAAGGAAGATAGTTTTGTACTGCCGGACGCAATGCTGCTGGCAACCCCGCTAAAAATCCTGCTTGTTGTGCTGCATTTGGAATGGCAGCACCAAATGCACCATCCATTAAAGCTTTAATATTTGGTATGGCACCACCAGAACCCGCATTAATACCTGAAATTGTTGCGTTTTGAACACTTAAAGCTACGTTACGCATGTTCTGGCTCACCTCATCACCATAAACATTTATCCCATCGTAGTTAGTGTCGCTGTTACGATCTCCAGACTTGAACATCCTTGCATTACGGTCAAAGTTTGCATAGTTGGTACCCATCCAGTCTTTAGCCTGTAGAAATGAAAAAGCCGCTTTCACGCCAAATTTATTGTTCCATGATTTTGCCACGCGAACATCCAGTTGATTAAAAGGTTGTACGCTTGAATTGTCGTCATTTACATGGTTAATTCCTGTTTTATATTGAAAACTAGCACCCTGATATTTGAAAGGATCTTTTGAAGTCATCAGTAAAGTTCCATTAATACCACCGGCACCGTACAAAGCTGACGAAGCGCCTGGTAAAAGTTCCACATTATCTACATCAAGCTCGGTAATACCCACAATATTTCCGACAGAGAAGTTCAGGCCAGGGGCCTGGTTATCCATGCCATCGATGTATTGGTTAAAACGTGTGTTACCGTTTGAGTTAAAACCACGGGTATTGATAGATTTGAACGTTAAACTTTGCATACTGCTCTCTACCCCTTTCATGTTGTTTAACGCATCATAAAAAGATGGTGCAGCAATTTCTCTGATGGATGCAGCACTCATTCGCTCAATAGAAACCGGCGATTCCAAAATACGTTCAGGCGTTCTTGACGCAGAAACTACCACGTCACCTCCTAAGGTAACAGCGGTTTCTAATTCAATATTTATACCCGCTGTGTTCCCGGTTACCTGGCGCTCAACAGTTCCATAGCCTACATAAGAGGCAACTAAAGTAAACGGAACTTTCGCGTTTGTTGTAAATGAAAAACTACCATCGCCTGATGAAGCCGTACCACCGGTTTGCCCTTTAATGGTTACACTTACACCCGCCAGTCCTTCTTTCGATTGCTTATCTTTAACGGTTCCACTAACCGTGATGTTTTGTGCCTGTGCTGCAATATTTATTGCAAACACTAAAAATAACACATACAAGATCTGTGTAAAGTTTCTTCTCATAAATGATTAAAATTTGGTTAGTTGTATTATTAGTTAGGATAAACTTAAATGCTTTTTTCGAATTAAACAAATTATGTTTGCATAATAATTTCAATTCATTTTATAATTTTGATTGATAGTCAGTTTGTTGTATTTTCATCTCATTAAATCAGCATTTTACCCGTAACTTAGTCAACTGATAGTTTTTAGCTAACCATTATTTATGAATAAAATTAAAGCGCTATTCTGTGTAATTATTCCTATAGCCCTAGCCTTCTTATTTAATACGAAAATTGGTCAAAACCCACCCCTTTTAAAGTTTTTAAATCCTTTTATGGGTTTTTGGCAAAATGCTGAAAACAATCATTTTATTTTTAACCACAAGGTGAAGATTAAAGGGGCTTTCGATAAGGTTGAGATTGTTTTCGACGACCGGATGATTCCTCACATCTTTGCTCAAAACGACCATGATCTTTACCTCGCTCAAGGTTACGTTACCGCCATGCATCGCCTCTGGCAAATGGATTTTCAAACCCGTTTTGCGGCCGGAAGAATCAGTGAAGTGGTTGGGGAGAAAGCCATCGAAGTAGATCGATATCAACGCCGAATGGGTATGGTGTATGGTGCTGAAAATTCGTTAAAAGGGATGATGGCCGATCCTAAATCTAAAGAAATGATTCTGGCTTATACAGATGGAATTAATGCCTACATTAAAACACTTTCTAAAGCCAATTACCCGCTTGAATATAAATTACTTGATTTCAAACCAGAAAACTGGACACCCATAAAATGTGCGCTTTTATTGAAGCAAATGTCGGCAGTATTAGCCATGGGTTCCGATGAGTTTTACATGACCAATATTCTTAAAAAATTCGGTCCTGAGGTTACAGAAGATCTTTTTCCAGATTATCCTTTTCGGGAAGACCCCATTATCCCGGTAGGAACTAAATGGGATTTTACGCCACTGCCAACACCTAAAACGCCTGAAAGTTTTACCGCAGCTTTAACCGGTGATGTTGAAACAAAGCAAAAAATTGAGGGTATTGGTAGTAACAATTGGGCATTATCAGGTTCGAAAACGGCTTCAGGTTTCCCAATATTGGCGAATGATCCGCATCTGGACTTGACCTTACCATCCATTTGGTACCAGATTCAATTACATGCACCGGGTATTAATACGTATGGAGTTTCATTACCGGGTGCACCAGGTATAATTATCGGTTTTAATCAAAAAATTGCGTGGGGGGTAACCAATGTAGCGGCTGATGTGCTGGACTTTTATCAGATTAAATTTAAAGATTCATCGCACAATGAGTACTGGTACAACAACAAATGGAATAAAACTACCAGGCGTTTAGAAACCATCAAAATCCGAGGCAGTAAAACAGAAATTGATACCGTGTATTATACCCACCACGGCCCGGTTGTTTATTTCCAGAAACCACAATACGGAAGAGCAGATAACGTGCCGGTTGGCGATGCCCTGAGATGGATTGCGCATGAAAAATCGAATGAGTTGATGACCTTTTATCAGCTAAATCGCGGCAGTAATTATAACGATTACCGCAAAGCTTTAACCTATTACACTGCACCGGCTCAAAATTTCGTTTTCGCCAGCGTGGATAATGATATTTCCATTACCCCTAATGGAAAATTTCCGCTTAAATGGAAAGATCAGGGAAAGTTTATTCTGGATGGCACCGATCCGGCTTACGATTGGCAGGGATGGATTCCAGCTGCTCAGAATCCAACAGTTAAGAATCCACCACGTGGTTTTGTCAGCTCTGCCAATCAATCTTCTACCGATAAAACTTATCCATATTACATCAATTGGGAATTCTCTCCATATGAAAGAGGAAAACGGATTAATGATAGATTGGGAGCAATGAATAAAGCAACGATGGATAGTATCAGGCTCATGCAAACTGATAACTACAGCATTATGGCGCAGAATCTGATTCCGGCGATAGTTCCATTATTGAACAACGAAAGCTTAAACGCCACTCAAAAAGAAGCTTTAGGCTACGTATCGAAATGGAACAAGCGTTATGATGCGGAGGAAATTGCTGCCAGCGTTTTTGAAATCTGGACCAAGCGATTATCCTTCAACATCTGGAATGATGAATTTGTGGTTAAAGGCATTCCAATGCGTTATCCATCAAGAGACCGCACCGTAGAAATGATTTTAAAGAAACCAAATTCTAAATGGTACGACAATGTGAATACCAATCAAAAAGAATCATTGGCAGACTTGGTAAATGAGGCCTTCAAATATAGTTGCGACAGTTTAGAGCGTAGGTTTGGGCCTATCAATAAAGATTGGAGATGGAGTAATGTGAAACAAACCAATGTACCTCATTTGGCAAAAATACCTGGATTAGGCTCGAAGGTGTTGCAAATTGGAGGAGCAAAAAGCACCATCAATGCCATCAGCGAAACCAATGGACCTTCCTGGCGCATGGTGATTGAATTAGGTAAAACTCCAAAAGGTCATGGCGTTTACCCTGGTGGCCAGTCAGGAAATCCGGGAAGTAAATTCTACGATAATATGGTAGATACCTGGGCAAATGGTCAATTATACGACTTGTTTTACATGAAAAGTGCCGATGATCAATCGGGCAAAATAATTTCTCGTTTAAAAATTTCCAAATAGCTAAACATGGTTTTCATCGTTATATTAATAATTTGTTTCTTTCTTCAAATGATTGCGCCTTGGTGGGTGATCATCGTAATTTCCTTTGCTACTTGTGGCATTATTGGCAAAACCGGGAAAATAGCTTTTTGGCAATCTTTTTTTGCTATATTTTTACTATGGATCGGTTATGCTTTATTTAAAAGTTTACCCAACGATAATGTGTTGGCAGGCCGGGTTGCGGTAATGACAGGCATTAAATTGTGGTGGGCTTTGCTTTTAGTCACCGGAATTTTAAGCGGATTGGTTGCAGGCATTAGCGGGTTTTGTGGCTACCACTTCAGAATGGCCATGCTTGCAAAAAAAACTGACGAGAAAATAGCATAAGGCTTCGTACTTTTGCAATACAATGCTTAATCAGGAAGATCTATTCGCTATAAAAACTGCAGAAGAGTTTAATGCTCATGCGCTTTCCATTTTTAAACACCAAGCAAAAAACTGCCAGGTTTATAAAGAATACATTCATCACTTAAAAATTGATGTTGATCAGGTAAAAAATATTGAGCAGATTCCTTTTCTGCCTATCATTTTTTTTAAAACGCATCACATTTTAAGTAGCCCCAATCCGGTTGAGATTACCTTCAGCAGTTCGGGCACCACAGGCATGGTTCAAAGCAGTCACCACGTTACAAATGTTAGCCTCTATGAGCAAAGCTATTTAAAGGCATTTGAACATTTTTATGCTGAAGTAAGTGATTATTGTTTTCTGGCTTTACTCCCATCCTACCAACAGCGCTCGGGATCATCATTAATTTACATGGTGAATGATCTGATTGAAAAAAGTGGCCATCCGCAAAGTGGCTATTTTCTGTATAACCACGATGAACTATTACAAACTTTGCTGGCTTTGAAAGCAAAAAGCCAGCCCACGGTATTAATTGGTGTAACCTATGCCCTGCTTGATTTTATTGAACAGTTCGAGATTAATTTCCCTGAATTAATCGTGATGGAAACCGGCGGCATGAAAGGAAAAAGGAAGGAAATGGTTCGTGAAGAATTACATGAACAATTAATAAAAGGCTTTGGTGTGCCATCCATTCACAGCGAATACGGCATGACCGAATTACTTTCCCAGGCCTATTCTTTAGGCGATGGTGTTTTCAATTGTCCAAGTTGGATGAGGGTTCTAATTAGAGATACCAACGATCCGTTAAGCCTAATTCATCATGGCAAAACCGGAGGAATCAATGTTATTGATTTAGCGAATATCAACTCCTGTTCATTTATTGCAACACAAGATTTAGGCAAAATTAACCCCGATGGAAGTTTCGAGGTTTTAGGCAGGTTTGATAATGCTGACATTAGAGGTTGTAATTTGCTGGTGCAATAACTTACAACAATCGGTTATCAAAACTAAAAGGTTTGATTTCTAAAATTTTAATATTTTCTGCCAGCGGATGATTGACGTTCATCAAAAAATTGAATTCATCTTCTATAATTGCAGAAGGCACTCTTAATAATAAATATTTGTTTGTTTTTACAAATTCATCGCCGATCTTTTGCAATTCAAAAGATGATGGATATGCTCTCCAATTTTTAGGAAGTTGATTGAGGTTACAAAGCTCAATACTTTCATCACTAAGTTCAAAGATTGATAAGCACAGCTGGCTTGTATCACTAACATTGTCTATATTAACCAATACCTCCAGTGCAGCTAGGGCCCTGTTTTCTGCCATATAATGCATGGGCGTACCTGCGGAATTCCAGCGGCCACCAAACATTTTAGCACCAGTTCCACTGATATCTCTAGCATATTTGCAGTTACTAATACGATATAAAATCATTTAACTAAAAACACCATACTCTATCCTACCTAAAACCTGCAAAACCATTTCGAAACCTATACCCGTATCAAGTAAATCCAACGGTGTTTCATTATTCAATGCTTTATTGGGATGCCTGATCCAGGAGTTGAACGCTTTGGTTGTACCTAAAACTTCAATGCCACGTTCATATAGCTTAGCAAGAGCAATCGCTCTATCTGCATATTCGGTTTTAACAAGGGTATCTTGTGTGTAACGCTGTAACGTCCTATCCGAAATATGTAAAATGCTGGCAATTTCCTCCATGGTTAAAGAAATTTGTTTCCCCAAAGCTGTTAAAGATTTTTTTGGTATTCCTTTACGGGCAAGCGCTACTAAGTCAAAATCAGAGGGATTTGAATGCTGATTCCCCATCATGGCAGCTATAAGTGTGTCGTTAACAACTCCATACGTTACCATTGGTTCCTCTGCATTTTTTAAATCATCAACTTTCCTTTTCATAACAGACAAATATACTCAAATATATACATTTTGTCCGATTTAGAAACCCTCATAAAAAATCCCAATCAATTGATCGGGATTTGTGAGATATAGATTTTATGATTATTCAGCAATCAGCAAGAAATAATTTTTCTTACCTTTTTGAACCACAATGAATTGATCATTAATCAAATGATCAGCATTGAATACCTGAGTGGCTTCAGCCAGTTTTTCTTTGTTCACTGAAACTCCACCCCCCTGAATTAATTTTTTAGTTTCTCCTTTTGATGGAAACACCGATGCCTTTTCAGCAAGCAATGTTGCGGCATCAATTCCGCCAGCTAATTCAGCTTTAGAGATTTTGAATTGTGGAATACCTTCGAACATTTCTAAAACCTGCTTCTCAGATAGACTTTTCAAAAACTCAAGTGATCCGTTTCCAAAAAGAAATTCAGAGGTTTTGATAGCCGTTTCAAGCGCTTCAACCGAATGCGTTTTGATGGTGATGTCTTCCGCCAGCGCTTTCTGTAAAATACGTAAATGAGGGGCAGCATTATGCTCAGTTTCCAAAGCTTCAATTTCTTCTTTAGTTTTTAAAGTGAAAATCCTGATCCACTTTTTCACATCATCATCAGAAGCGTTTAACCAAAACTGGTAATATTTGTACGGAGAAGTTTTTTCAGGATCTAGCCAAACTGCACCACTTTCGGTTTTCCCAAATTTGGTTCCGTCCGCCTTTTTTATCAATTGGGTAGTTATGGCATAGGCTGTTCCTGCATCTTTTCTTCTGATGAGCTCCGTTCCGGTAACAATGTTACCCCACTGGTCTGAGCCACCCATCTGAACCAGGCAGTTTTCGTTTTTCCATAAATGATAAAAATCGTAACCTTGAATCAACTGGTAGCAAAACTCCGTGAAAGATAACCCTGAATCGCCTTCTAAACGTCTTTTTACACTATCTTTCGCCATCATATAGTTCACAGTTATGTGTTTACCCACATCTCTGATAAATGTAAAAAGGTTCATATCCTTAAACCAATCGGCATTATTAACCATTACAGCACCATTGCCACCATCTTCAAATTTTAAAAACTTGGCCAATTGCGTTTTCATTCCTTTGAGATTGTGCTCAATCATCTCTGGAGTCTGGAGATTACGCTCATCAGATTTTCCCGATGGATCGCCAACCATTCCGGTGGCACCACCAACCAAAGCAAAAGGTTTATGTCCGGCTTTCTGGAAATGAATTAAAGTCATGATTTGCGTTAAATGGCCCACATGCAATGAATCGGCAGTAGGATCAAAGCCAATATAACCAGAAGTCATACCCTCTTTTAACTTCTCTTCCGTATTCGGCATAATATCATGCAACATGCCACGCCACCTTAACTCTTCAACAAAATTCGTCATTGTACAAACACTTTTATAATTGTGCGTGCAAAGATAAAATTTTAGCTTAGTTTAAAGCAAATTAGTTGGTAACCGTAAACCACGTTTTAAAATCGGCTTTAGCGGTATTAAAATCAGCATGTCCAATCAGGCAATTTAGTGCACCATCATTTCTAATGGCCTGGTTCGGAACGCCTGCATTATTCAGCCAGTTATCACATAGTTTTACAATTAATGAAACTTCCTTATCCTCAACAGCATCCATATCCATGGAATTTAATGTTGCATATTCCTCGTTATTAATGCCGGGAGGTAAATCCCAATGTTTACCGTTCGCATCATTAATCATCATCGGGCGTAAAACAGGGTTCATCCTGATAAAATCAACTGGTTTGGCGGGCATAGATGAATTTAAAATCATATAAGCGACAAATGCCGCGGTATCTGGTGGGTCATTTAATATACTGGTTCCCATTTTTTGGATATCTTTTATCAAACCAGGTTCCTCATGTTTTGCTTTAAGTTCCTGATGTTTTACTGGTATTTCCTCATCAAATTGCAACTGCGAAACTGTGCCTGTACCAATAGACAAAACCTGAATATGTTCAATTTGGTATTGTTCGCGGTTGCAAATGGCTTCGGTAACAGCTGCCAGAACCGGGTTGTTGTTACCAGTTACGCCTCCGTCCCAATAATATTTTAATTTGTTGTTTACCTTAAAGGTAGCCGGCTCATTGAAATAATTCACTGGAGCTGTGCTCGAAGCATGAATCGCATCTACCAAACTTACCAAACAATCAGATGAGCTTTGTACAGCAGCTGGCAATTTTTTCAATTTACGTTCAATTACTGATGTAGAAGCCAAACTGTCACAATCGGTTCTGAATAACTCCGCCCGGTTGCGATAATAGTCATATCCAATGATTAGAAACTGTGTTTTAATATCATCCCCTATCGAAACATGCTTTGGAATATGCATTAAATCAATTTGAGAGATTTTGGGCAATATTTCTTTTAAAGCCTGATGTTTTCTTTTGGTGGCATACTTTGCTCCTATTTTAAATAACCTTGCGGCACTTGAGAGTAAACTTTTCTCCCAGAAACTTAATCTTGAAAAAACCTTGCTTCTTAATTTTTCATCGCCAAAGATCTGCTCAATTTCAGATAAACGCAAATTTTCAGCCATTGCCGCAGCTACCAAACTTCCACCACTATTGGCGGCTACCAAATCAAATTTCGATAACACCTCATGCCCGGTGGGGTCAGGACTATTGAAAGTTTCGGCAAAGAGTTTACGTAAACATTTTACTTGAATGAGCGCCCAGGATCCACCTCCATCTAAAGACAGTATCCTGTATGTTTTCGAATTAGCCATGATGATTTATTAGGGAAATTAAATTTATAATTTATTAGTTTACAAAACAATACGATTTCTACGCTGAATATCACTTAGTTTAAGTTTTTCAACATCAAAGAAAACATTAACTTGTGACCATGAACTTCCTATCGCATTACTACTTTGATAGATCAAATGATGATGCCAATGTGGTAATGGGAACCGTATTACCAGATCTGATTAAAAACGCATCCAAAGAGGCAAATTTATATCCTCAAAAAAATGAATTTTTATTCCTTGGAAACCCTGATGAGGAAGCCTTGCTAAAAGGTTGGAAAAGACATTTACAGGTAGACTTAATATTTCACTCCTCGACCTTTTTTTTGGAAAAAACAACACAGCTCAAACAGTTGATTAAGCCTGTTGTTGAAGGGACTTCAGTACGTCCTTCCTTTTTGGCACACATAGGCCTTGAGCTCTTACTAGACCATTTACTTATCGAACATAACCTGATTCAGGTTAATCATTTTTATGAAAAACTGGTTGCGGTTGAGAAAACTTCCTTAAATGATTTCCTGGCCCGTTCAGGATTAAAAAACCAATCAGTTTTCTTTAAATTTCTTGATGGATTTATCAGCAGTAAATACCTGTTGAGTTATCAAAAACTGGAAAACATCAGTTATGCACTTAATAGAATATGCATGCGGCTCTGGCCCGAGACTTTAAGTGAAAAACAATTAGAGGCGCTAACATTTGAGTTATCGATTTTTAAAACTGTATTAGAGAAAGATTTTATGGAAATTTTCGAAGAAATTGAGGGAAAGATGGTAAAATAGTTATGCCGTTAGATTTTAAAGACGATAACTATTCTACAAATAAAAACTGGAAACCATGCAATCTGAAAGTTGAACTTTCAAATTACATAGTTTCAATTCAAATTAGCTGCAATTTGAAAGCTTCACGTGCAAATTGAACAGTTATGATTAACAGACAGCTCAAGAATAAAATTATCAAAGCGCTAAAGAATGTAGAGATCAAAAGGTCTGCATCACCAAAAGTTACCAGAGGATTTCATATTGCCTGTGATGATATAAAAGCAACAGCAAAATATATTATCTATTCGGGCAGAGAAACTTAGCCGGTCGGCAGTAGCACACAAGTAATTGGTTTATAGCGTTTTTGAACTAATTAAATACGGATAGTGCATTAGGCATTGAATAATTTCATTTTCCCGACTTAAAATTTTTAACAGGTAAAAAAGTATCCTTCTATTTCTAAACCATTAAAATCAATTTATATTTGCTCTTATGTCGCTATTTGCAATAAGAGAAGAAATGGATGCGCTGGTTGCCGAGCTGAACCAGCATAATTATAATTATTATGTGTTGGCGATGCCAACCATTGGCGATTATGAGTTTGATAAAAAGTTAAAGCATTTAGCCGACTTAGAAAAAGCCAATCCGGATTTTGCCGACCCAAATTCTCCAACCCAACGTGTTGGTGGCGACATTACCAAAAACTTTATTACCGTTCAGCACAAATACCCGATGCTTTCGTTGGGTAACACTTATAACGAGCAAGACCTTCGCGACTTTGATGAGCGTATCCGCAAAGCCATTGGTGATAATTTTCAATACGTGTGCGAGTTAAAATTTGACGGATTATCCATCAGCTTAACTTACGAAAATGGAAAATTAGTTAGAGCAGTAACCCGCGGTGATGGTACCAAAGGTGATGATGTAACCAATAACGTTAAAACTATTCATACTATTCCGCACCAGATTAAAACTGAAAAAGCACCCGAACACTTCGAGATACGCGGTGAAATTTTTATGCATAAAGCAGCATTTCTTCGCTTAAATGCTGCCCGCGAAGAACTGGGCGAAATTCCCTATGCCAATCCACGAAACTTTGCTTCAGGAACAATAAAAATGCAAGATAGCAAGGAAGTGGCGAAACGCCCTCTGGATGGCTTTATCTATTTTTTATACACAGATAAAAACGAATTTAAAAATCACTGGGACAGTTTGAATGCTGTTAAAGATTGGGGTTTTCATGTTTGCGAGCATAACCGTTTGGTAAATAATATCGATGATGTACTGGCATTTATCCACCATTGGGAAACGGAACGATTCAAACTAAGCTACGATATCGATGGTATCGTAATTAAAGTAAATAGCTATGCGCAACAACAGGAGCTCGGTTTTACAGCAAAATCTCCACGTTGGGCAATTTCCTATAAATACAAGGCGGCAGAGGTTGAAACTGTCTTAGATAAAGTTACCTATCAGGTTGGTCGAACAGGTGCAGTTACGCCTGTTGCCAATTTAAAGCCGGTGTTACTTGCGGGTACCACAGTAAAGAGAGCCACCCTGCATAATGCCAACGAAATCGAGCGATTGGATTTGCATGAAGGAGATACAGTCTACGTAGAAAAAGGTGGAGAAATTATTCCTAAGATCATTAAAGTTAATCTGGATAAACGGATAGCAGGATCAAGCAAAGTACATTACCTGCACAACTGTCCGGAATGCGGAACCGAACTGATCAGAAAAGAAGGAGAAGCGGTACACTACTGTCCAAATGATGAGGGCTGTCCGCCGCAGATTGTAGGCAAAATTCAGCATTTTATTGGTCGAAAAGCGATGAATATTGATGGTTTGGGTGATGAAACCATTGAAACTTTTTACAAAAGAAGCCTGATTAATCACATTAGTGATTTATACACCTTACATCAAAAAGCAGATCAATTAAAAGGAATTGAGAGATTCGGGGAGCGCTCTATTGAAAACATGCTTGCTGGAATTGAAAAATCAAAAGAAATGCCTTTTGAAAAAGTTCTTTTTGGATTAGGCATTCGATATGTTGGCGAAACTGTTGCGAAGAAGTTAGCTGCTGGTGTTAAAAATATAGATAAACTTTCTACGGCAACTGTAGAGGAATTGATTGCCATTGATGAGATTGGGCAGCGTATTGCCGAAAGTATTGTTGAATATTTCTCAAATCCTGAGCATTTAAGGCAGATAGAATTATTAAAATTAGCAGGATTAGCTTTTGAAATTGAAGAAAAGGTAATTACACTAGATAGCGATACACTTATTGGAAAAACATTCGTAATTTCGGGCGTTTTTGAGCAATACAGTCGCGATGAGTTGAAAGATCTTATTGAAGCCAATGGCGGAAAAATATTAAGTAGCATTTCTGCTAAATTAAACTTCCTTGTTGCCGGAGATAACATGGGACCATCAAAACTAGAGAAGGCTACAAAGTTAAATATTCCAATTATTAGTGATACAGAACTTTTAGCAATGATAAAATAAAAAATTATAGAACGAGTAAAAACGATTGAACATCCCTCAATCTATAATCAAAATTCAATAATTACAATATATAATGAACAAATTTCAGGGTACGGGGGTAGCATTAGTTACACCCTTTAACACAGATGGATCAGTTGATTATAACGGTTTAAAAAACCTGATTAATCATTTGGTGGAAGGAGGAATTGATTACCTCGTTTCTTTAGGAACAACCGGCGAAACCGCTACAATGACTAAGGAAGAGAAGAAGAAGGTGTGGGCCTATACCGCTGAAGTTAATGATAACCGATTGCCACTTATTGCAGGAATTGGCGGAAATAATACCCTATCCGTTGCCGAGGAAATGAAAAGCTTCGATACAAACGGTTACAGTGCAATTTTATCGGTAAGCCCCTACTATAACAAACCCACACAAGAGGGAATTTACCAACACTACAAATACCTGGCGGAGGTTTCTCCTTTGGATTTGATGTTGTATAACGTTCCTGGACGAACAATGAGCAACATGAGCCCTGAAACGACTTGCAGGCTAGCACATGACTTCAAAAATATTATCGCAACCAAGGAAGCCTCTGGAAGTTTTGATCAGTTCAATCAAATTATGAGAGATAAACCTGAAGACTTTCTATTGATTTCCGGAGATGACCCTGTTACCCTACCGATGATGGCTTTGGGCGCATCAGGCATTATTTCTGTAATCGGAAATGCATTGCCAAAACAGTTTTCAGATATGGTAAGGTTGTGCATGGCTGGCGATTTTAAGGGTGCTACACCGGCACACTTAAGTTTAGTGGAATTTACCCGCCTGGCTTTTGCAGAGGGCAATCCGGCAGGAATAAAGGCTGCCTTAAAACAATTGGGTATATGCGGAGATACAGTGCGCTTACCATTGGTTAAAGCCTCATCGTCATTAGAGCAAGCTATTGCGCTAGAATTGGAAAAACTTAGTCAGCCAGCATAAACTGCGCTAAAAAATATTCGGTTTCCATTACAATCAAAAACAGGTTAATCGTTTGCTACATAAGGCATCTGGATTAGCCTGTTTTTTTGTGGGTAATTGAAAAAATTACAAATTTCAAAACCGTAAAATCAATAGATTACAAATTTGAAGGTTGCTTTATCACCAATATCAAAATGGGAATGAAATAACGACCATTATGCAGGCCCCATTATTGAATCTTGGTCAGTACACACAAATTAAACATCACGAGAGAATTATTTATTTTAACTCTGGCAGGTATCATGCCAGGCTGCAAAGTTCTGCCATTGTTCCCATCGGAACAACGGAGAGAACCTTTAAACAATCGAAGAAAACAGAAGAACTGGTTTCGATGGAAATAAGATCTCTCTCGTTTCAAGAAGAACTTTTGACTCCATTAATGCACCTTATTTTTCCTTCTACTTTTTTATAATGGTAAGTTGGTCCGCTATGAGCAGTCGGAAAGAAGTGATGATTACAAATTTATCCTATAAACAAGAAAGTCCCGATGCGTATCGGGACTTTCCTGTTATAAATATCTTTAGGTTTAAGCTTTGTTTTTAGTATCCTGCACTTCTAAACGAATGGCTTGAGCTAAGTTTTTTAAATCCTGCATGCCTTTACGTACTCTGGTTCCAGCAGCGCTGTTGCCTTTGTTATAAAACTTGTCTGCATCAGCTTCCAAAGCTGCAACTAAACTTTTTACTTCTTCAAATTTTTTCATTTTTTAGTACTCCTATAATTTTAAAGGTTTGAGTTTTAATTATCTAACTCTAATTTAAACTGTTTGTTGTATAAAAAAAATTTTTAGCCTCATAAAAAAATACCTTTAAAAGCGTTTTTTTCCACAATTAAACGATTTATGAACAACTATAATTACCACACACTAATTAAAACACTATAAAACAGCAACTTACGATCATTCCAAAATAAAAAAGCCCTTTAAACGAGTTTAAAGGGCCTTAAAAAATTATGCTGATCTTTTATACAATCGCGAACTGATTCTCTTTATAATAGCCATTTTCAAGCTTTTCAGATACTTCACTAAATGCATCTAATGTACGTTGTACATCTTCCAGTGTATGAACAGCCGTAGGAATTAAACGCAATTCTATCATTCCTTTTGGAATAACAGGGTAAACCACAATCGAACAAAAAATACCATAGTTCTGGCGTAAGTCGAAAGTAATAGCGGTTGCATCTGTTAACTCTCCCTTTAAAAATACAGGTGTAACAACTGAATCTGTCACCCCCAAATCAAAGCCGCGTTCACGCAAGCCTTTTTGAAGTGTCATCGCAATTTCCCAAAGTTTATCTTTAAGTTCGGGCTTGCTTTTCAACAATTCTAAACGTTTGATCAATCCTTTCACCATTGGCATAGGCAATGCTTTAGCAAAGGTTTGCGAACGCATGTTGTATCTTAAGAAATTAGTAATCTCTTCTGTAGAAGCTACGAAGGCGCCAATGCCAGCCATTGATTTAGCGAATGTACCAAAGTAAACATCAATACCTTCAATACAATCCTGCGCCTCATGTGTTCCGGCACCAGTTTTACCCATTGTTCCAAAACCATGTGCATCATCAACCAAAATACGGAAATCGAAATCTTTCTTCAGATCTACAATTTCTTTAAGCTTGCCTTGTGCACCACTCATACCGAAAACACCTTCGGTAATTAATAAGATACCACCGCCAGATTCATTGGTTAATTTGGTAGCACGCTCCAGCTGTTTACGGGCACTTTCGATATCATTGTGTTTGTAAACAAAACGTTTACCCATATGCAAACGTAATCCATCGATAATACAAGCGTGAGATTCAGCATCATAAACGATTACATCATTCCGATCTACCAAGGTATCAATGATGGAAACCATCCCCTGATAACCGTAGTTTAACAAAAATGCATCTGGCTTACCTACAAACTCGGCAAGTTCCTGTTCCAGTTGTTCATGATATTTTGAGTTACCGCTCATCATACGGGCACCCATTGGGTAAGCCATACCAAATTCGGCAGCAGCATCAGCATCTGCTTTTCTTACTTCTGGGTGGTTAGCCAGGCCTAAATAGTTATTTAAGCTCCAAACCAAATGCTCTTTTCCTTTAAATTGCATGTGTGGTGCAATTTCTCCCTCTAATTTTGGAAATGAGAAATACCCATGAGACCATTTCTGGTGTTGACCAAGTGGCCCCATGTGCTTTGCTATCTTATCAAATATATCCAATGTATTATGTGTTTTTTTGTAATAAATTTTTGCGAATTTACGGTTTATTCGTCTTAAAATCAACCACATTAATCTGCTGGCTGTAAATTAAGATTTTTTAACAATCTAAATTTATGCCAAAAAAGCCCCGAGGATTAATCGAGGCTTTATAATTATATTTGGTTTGATCTAGTCAACATTATCGTGTAGGAATGAATTGTTTGGCCTGATCTCTGTACCGCCATCCTGATCATTACTTAATGTGAAACGACTTACTTGTGATTCAGAAGAATGCTGAACCTGTTGCAACTGCATTTGCTTACGTTTATAAGCCGGCTCATTTTCCAATTCCTGTAAACCATTGGTGGTACGCAATTTCATGCTCAAATCTTTTAAACGTAAAATACGTTCTTTAGATTTTTTCAATTGTTCTTCCATCGATTCATCATTTTTATCATCATCTAAACCGACAACAGGAATTTCAGGTTCTGGCTCTGGCGCTGGTGTAGGTGCAGGTTGTGCTACCGGGGTTTCGAAAACAAAATTAGTTTCAGCTAACTTCACCTCAAATTCATATCCAGTTTCCTGTGGCTCTTCCACCTGTGGTTCTTCCTCTACCAAAGTATGGCGAATTACATTATTTTCTGGTTCCTGAACTTTCTGAGCTTCCGCTTTTGCGAACATTCCACCAAAAAGATCTGCTTGTGAAACTTCTTCTTTCGCTTTCATTACAGGTTCGTAACTTGGCGCAGCTTTTGGCTGTATGAACGAGTTTACTGGCTCCACCGGACGAACCAAAGGTGCTTCTTCAGGCGTTAACAAAGAGATTTTTTTCTTGTTTTTTTCCTCGTGAACACGTTCTTCTGAAGTTTGGAAACCAGTAGCAATAATGGTTACCGATAATTTATCTTCCAAAGATTCATCTGTACAGTTACCCCAGATTAAATCAGCAGATAATCCTGCCTTTTCCTGAATGTAATCTGTAATAATCGAAACCTCATCCATAGTTACCTCACGGGCACCAGAACTGATGTTCAATAAAATATAACGGGCACCTTCAATTTCATTATCTTTCAATAAAGGAGAAGCTAATGCACCTTCAACGGCTTGTAAAGCCCGGTCATCACCTTCAGCTGCATGACTACCCATGATGGCTACACCACTCTCTTTCATCACGGTGCGCACATCTTTGAAATCCACGTTGATATATCCCGGAACCGTAATAATCTCTGCGATACCTTTTGCAGCTGTAGTTAAGATATCATCAGCCTGTCCAAATGCAGAACCTAAGGTTAGATTACCGAAAATTTCACGCAATCTATCGTTAGAAATCACAAGATAAGAATCTACGTATTTCTTAAGTTCCTCCAATCCTTCATCAGCCTGAAGCCTACGTCTTTTTCCTTCGAAAGAAAAAGGCGTGGTAATGATTGCAACAGTTAAAATATCAAGTTCTTTAGCAGCTTTGGCAATAATTGGCGATGCACCCGTACCTGTACCACCACCCATTCCTGCTGTAATAAAAAGCATTTTGGTTGTACTGCCCAGCATGGCTTTAATATCATCAATATTCTCTATTGCTGAGTTTTTTCCAACCTCAGGGATAGATCCAGCACCCATTCCTTCAGTTAAACTAGCGCCTAGTTGCACCTTGTTAGGGATAGGACTAGACTCTAAAGCCTGCGCATCTGTATTACAAATAATAAAATCTACACCAGTAATACCCGACAGGTACATATGGTTTACTGCGTTGCCGCCACCGCCTCCAACACCAATTACTTTGATGATTGATGACTTATCTTTTAACATTTCGAACTGCATATCTTTATGAATCAGTTGTTTAAAAAGTTTTAAATTCTGTTCATTACTCAACGTAATATTAACACTTTTTCAACAGACGTTTTCCACAAGTGTTAAGAATGTGGAAAACTCATCTTTTGTTGAAAAATAACTTAGCTTTTTAGATAATCTTCATCACTAACATTCATATCATCCTGAATGAAAGTTTTAGTTTTAGCCAGTAACTTATCAAATAAACCTGGTCCGCGTTTTTCTTTTTCTTTAACGGTTTTTGGTTTTTCTACGTACACGCCTGGTTGTTTCATTTCTTCAATCAGCTCTTCAGCTTTCTGAATTCCCTTAATCAGCAGGCCAACACTTGTAGCATACATAGGGCTTTTTAAATCATCATAAATCGCCTTAGGCATATCTTCGTATTTAGACAAATGCTCATTTGGATAACCAATACGACAATCTAAACCTGTAACATATTCAACTGCCTGTGATAAGTGCTTCAATAAGGCACCACCACCGGTGATTACGATTCCACCTATTAGTTTTTTCTCGTATCCAGAAGATTTGATTTCGTAGTACACATGTTCGATAATTTCTTCCATACGGGCCTGGATAACATAAGCGAGGTTTTTGACAGAGATTTCTTTTGGTTCACGACCACGAAGACCTGGAACACAAATGATTTCATTCTCTTTGTTTTCTTCCGCCAAAGCTGAACCGAAACGTGTTTTTAAAAGCTCTGCCTGATTACGCATTACCGAGCAGCCCTCTCTGATATCTTCAGTAACACTGTTTCCTCCAAACGGTATTACTGCAGTGTGGCGAATAATTCCTTCATGGAAAATAGCAATATCTGTAGTACCCCCACCAATATCAACCAATGCAATACCAGCTTCTTTTTCTTCATCGCTCAACACCGATTCAGAAGATGCCAATGGCTCAAGAATCAAGTCCTGAGTTTGTAACCCCGCATTGTTTACACATTTGATAATGTTTTTTACCGCAGTAACCTGACCAGAAATAATATGGAAGTTAGCCTCAAGGCGTACCCCAGCCATACCAATCGGATCTTTAATGCCTGGTTCATTATCAATTGTAAATTCTTGTGGCAATACATGAATAATCTCCTCACCCGGAGGCATTACCAGTTTGAACATATCGTCGATCAACTTGTCGATATCTTTTTTACCGATTTCGTTGTTCAATTCTCTTCTTGTTAAAATCCCTCTGTGTTGCAGGCTTTTGATATGCTGTCCCGCAATCCCCACATTTACCACCTGTATTTCTACGTTGGATTGTCCGCTTGCCACTTCAACTGCCTGAGCAATGCCCTGAACAGTTTTTTGAATGTTAGAAACCACACCTCGTGTTACACCCGCCGATTCCGCCTTTCCTATTCCTAAAATTTCTATCTTACCGTGCTGGGTTCTACGACCAACGATAACACATATTTTTGTAGTACCGATATCCAATCCTACTACAATGGGCGACTGACTGGTAAATTTTGCCTTGTCCATATTCGTTAATTTTGTTGAGTTTTATATTGTTTTTCTAGGGATCTGATTTCTTTTTCTCTTTCTAACTTGAGCTGTGCAGCAGTTTTGGTTTTCTTTTTATCTGCAACAACCGAAGTCGTTTGTTTTTTATCCGTAGGTTTTGATTCCTTTGGTTTAGTTGCAGCACTTGCTGCCGGTTTACTCTCTTTAGGTTTAGCGGCTTCCGGCTTCTTCACCTCCACCTTTTTAGCTTCAGCTTTTTTTGGTTCTGGTTTTTTAACCGTTTCAACTTTTTTAGGCGCAACTTTGGAAGTTTGTTCGCTAACAGTTTTTCCAATTACCGCATTGATCAAAGAGTCGGAAACTTTTTGTTGTATTCTCAAACTATCAGCTGACGAAATTGTTTTTGGTCTTCTGGCAATTTCAGTTGAATCTCTTTTCTCACACACAATTTGGTTGGTATATTTAATATTAATTGTGCGGTAAGTATCCCATCCAACCTGTGGCATTGCCTTTTTGTAAAACAACAATAAATTGGTCATTTTCTTTTCCAGTGAATCGGCATCACCTAAAATAATACGCTGATTGCCTACCCTAGGGATCAATTCAATATCATCTTTACTATCTACAACAATCTGTTCAATTTGTGAATCCCACAAAGTATCTCTTTTAATAAATAGCGCAGCTTTGTACAGATCACGAGCCAGCTGAGTATGCAGCGTATCAACCCGGCTTCCAAAAACCTCGGTAATATTTCCTGTAGCTACCAGAACATTTGCGGTGAAGTTTGACGATATGGGCATTTTTAATCCATCATTGTCAATGTAAAAATCCTGACCGTTATTGTTCAATATCCTCACTACTGGCTGCCTTTGTTTTACTTCGATATGCAATACGCCATCCATCTCTACATAAACCTTCGCAAAAGCGATGTAAGGATTAGACTGTAATTTCTTTTCAATCTGATGAATGTTGATGCGTTCAATATTTCTACCCAGCAATACCCCCTGATCTTCTCTTAAAATGGCATCAATTTCTTCCCGCTCAATAAAATTATCGGCTCCAGGAATGAGTATCTTAACATCGGTACATTTTACCGTTTGCTTCTTAACATTGATGAAACTTAAAAGCACCACCACACCTGCCAGACTAATCAGCCAGGCAAAGCCAGTAAATATTGCGCTCCAGTTAATCCTTTTAAGCATTGTTTAATATATTTTTTAGTGGATCGATAATGGTATCGATGTCTCCGGCTCCAACCGTTAAAATTAATTCAGGTTTGGCATCCTTAACATATTGAACCACAAAATCTTTTCCACATACTTTTTTATTTTCTAAAGTAATTTTATCGAGCAAAAACGTTGAATTTATCCCCTGCAAAGGCAATTCCCTGGCCGGATATATTTCCAACAACAGCAGTTCATCGGCTGTGCTTAAAACTTTCGCAAACTCATCGGCAAAATCACGGGTACGCGTAAACAAGTGCGGCTGGAAAATGACCGTCAGTTTTTTATCAGGATAAAGTTGCCGAACAGCATGAAAACAGGCGCTCAGTTCTTCCGGATGATGCGCATAGTCATCAATATAAATTTGGCTTCCGTTGTTTACAATGTATTCGAAGCGGCGCTTTACACCTTTAAAGTTTGCTACTGCCTGTTTCACTTTTTCAGCTGCGATACCTAATTTTAATGCAATGGCGATGGCAACGGTTGTATTTTCTACATTGTGTTTGCCTGGCAACATTAAACTAATGTCGTTGATTTCGGCAGTATCATCTTTGTAGTCAAAAACAAACTTGGCCCCTTCCACTCTTATATTCTCTGCTCTTGCATTCGCGGTAGCACTTGCTGCATAGCTGACGCTATGATCTAAAGGCAATCCTTCATGAGCGTATAAAGTTCCGCTTTCTTTCAACTGACCAGCGTACAAACGAAAGGACTCCTCCAGATGAGATTTGTCGCCATAAATATCCAAATGGTCTGCATCCATCGAGGTAACCACCGCAATATCCGGATGTAACGTGAGGAACGAGCGATCATATTCATCTGCCTCAACAACTACTACATTGTTTTTCCCAAACAGCACGTTGCTATTATAATTGCTGGTGATGCCACCTAAAAATGCCGTGCAATCGTAGCCAGTATCTTTTAATATATGCGCCACAATTGATGAAGTGGTTGTTTTACCATGCGTACCGGCTATACCGATGCAAAACATTCCTTTACTAATAATGCCTAAAACTTCTGAACGTTTTTTTAAGCTAAAGCCTTTGTCTCTAAAATGGTTTAATATTTTAGAATCTTTTGGAATGGCAGGCGTATAAACAATTAAAGTATCCTCATGATGATCTAGAAAAGCGCAAGGCAAGGCAGATGATTCATCGAGATAGGTGATTAAAATTCCTTCTTGTTCAAGCGCTTCGGTAAGTTTCGTTCTGGTTTTATCATAACCACAAACTACCTGACCGCGTTTGGCAAAATAACGTGCAAGCGCACTCATGCCGATACCGCCGATACCCACAAAAAATACTCTGTTTATTTTACCTAATTCCATTTTTATTTAAGCTAAAAGTAGAAAGACCAAAGTTTAAAGCTTTTCTTTCTATCGTTTATTATATTTTGTTTGCTCTAATATTGCTTCGTACCTCGCAATGACGGATTGTCGATTTCGCTTTGGTCTTCCGCTCTATTCTCTAAGCTTTTATCAGTTTCAACACCTCACCAGCGATAATCTCATCTGCCTCCGGCAAAGCCATCTTTCCAAGATTTTCAGATAATTTTTCACACTGTTCTTTGTTACCTAAAAGTTCCAGGGCTTCTTTTACCAGGGTGTCTTCAGCAGAACGATCATTAATCAGCAAGGCTGCGCCGTTTTTAACCAATGCCATAGCATTCTTAGTTTGATGATCTTCTGCCACATTTGGCGAAGGCACCAGAATAACCGGCTTTTTGATCAGACAAAGTTCAGCAATTGTTCCCGCCCCTGCCCGGCTAATAATGACATCAGCTGCAGCATAAGCCAGATCCATTTTATTTAAAAATTCCAGGATACGAACATTTGGATGGTATTCCATTCCCAGGCGTTCAATAATTCCTTTATAATAATACTTACCGGTTTGCCACACGACCTGCACATCATGTGCGATGATCTCTGGCAAATGTTTTTCAATGGCTTTATTTAAAGTACCTGCACCTAAACTTCCACCCGTTACCATAATGGTTTTCTTCAGTGGGTCGAGTTTTAAAAGCTCTGCCCCTGCATAGTGTTTGCCTTTGATATCAACCACTTCCTTTCGAACCGGGTTACCCGTTTTCAGGATGCGGTCTGCCGGAAAAAACTGATCCATTTCATCGAAAGCCACACAAATTTTGGATGCTTTTCTGCCCAGCCATTTATTGGTTACCCCTGCATAAGAATTCTGCTCCTGGATCAGATATGGAATTCCTTTTAACGATGCTGCGTATAATAACGGCCCAGAGGCGTAACCACCCACACCTACCACTGCATCAGGTTTGAAATCGGCTATAATCTGCATCGCTCTGCGAACGCTTCCAATAACCTTAAACGGCAAAGCAAGGTTCTTTACTATCGAACCTCTTTGCATGCCACTGATGTTTAAACCAATGATCTTATATCCGGCTGCCGGAACTTTTTCCATTTCCATGCGACCGTTTGCACCCACAAATAAAATTTCACAAGCGGGCACCAAGCGCTTTAGCGCATTGGCTATGGCTACGGCGGGAAAAATATGCCCGCCGGTGCCACCACCTGATATGATAATTTTTGGGGAATTATTCATTTTTTATTTAATTATTTTGAAATTACGCTATCGTCATTGCGAGGTAAGAAGCAATCTGATTAATATTTTTTTTTAAATAGATTGCTTCGTCATGCTTCCTCGCAATGACGACTAACCCTAACCAAACGCCGGTATCTCTCCAACAATTACTTTATTTTTTACTTTTTCTTTTTCTTCTTTTGTTGCTGCTCCGGCATTTTCTTCTACATCTCTGCTCACACTTAAAATAATACCAAACGCTACACTGGTAAAAATCATCGAAGTTCCACCCATACTTACCAATGGCAAGGGAACTCCGGTCACCGGACCCAAACCAACTGCAACCGCCATGTTTGCAAAAGCCTGAATGGTTAAACTGAAGCTCAACCCAGCTGCTAATAACGCCCCGAACGCCTTGGGGGCCCGGGTCACTATTTTGATACATCGGTATAAAAGCACCAGGTAAAGTACCATGATTATAATTCCTCCCAGTGTCCCCCATTCTTCAATAATAATGGCGAAAATAAAATCCGAATACGGGTGTGGTAGGAAATTCCTTTGCGTACTGTTACCTGGCCCTTTACCAAAAACCCCTCCAGTGGCCAAAGCAATTTTTGCCTGATCTGCCTGAAAAGTTTTATCTGAATGTTGCATCTCCGGATGCAAAAATGTATTAATACGCGACATATAAGTTTTTCTTCTCGGACCTAAGAAGAAAACGAACATGAGTAATACAAATCCTCCGGCACAAACAATAGCAATTTGTTTGATACTGATACGCCCGATGATTAATAATAAAATACTTACGCCAAATAACATCAATGCGGTAGAAAGGTTGGCTAATGCAATTAAAACAAACACCACACAAACTGAACCCATAATCGGAAGGAAAGACTCCCTTACGTTTTTGATGTTTTCCTGCTTTTTGGTTAGCATTCGAGCTAAAAAGGTAATCAATGCCAGTTTTGCCAAATCGGAAGTTTGGAACGTTAAACCTATTACCGGAATTTTAACCCAACGCGATGCATCATTTAAATTTGTACCAAATATCAACGTGTAAACCAATAGCGGTACCGTTACAATCATCAATATTTTAGATATACCTGCATAATATCGATAATCCAATAAATGGGCAATGTAAATCATTCCAATACCCATCAATACAAAAATGAGGTGTTTGGTTAGCAGTAATTTTTCTACCGCCTCCCCTTTTTTATACGCTAAAGTTCCTGTGGCACTGTAAACCGCCATTACAGATATAAGCGAAAGCAGGATGATGATCAGCCAGATCCATCTATCGCCTTTAGTTTTATTGAGTAATGCTTGGAACATATCTACCCTCCTTTTATAATTCTCTTACTGCCGCTTTAAACTGGTTGCCGCGGTCTTCATAATTTTTAAACAAATCAAAACTTGCACATGCTGGCGAAAGTAATACCGCGTCGCCACGTTTTGCTAAATGGAAAGCAATCTGCGCAGCTTCTTCAGCAGAGAAAGTATTAACAATAACTTCTACGTCATCTTCGAAAGCATCGTGAATACGTTTATTATCCTTACCCAGGCAAACAATCGCTTTCACTTTACTCTTCACCAAATCCTTTAGCATATTGTAGTCGTTGCCTTTATCTACCCCGCCCATAATCAGTACCACATCACTTGTCATGCTCTCCAGTGCATACCAGGTAGAGTTCACATTGGTCGCCTTGCTGTCATTGATAAAATCAATACCCGAAATCTTAGCCACATGCTCTAACCGGTGCTCAATATTTTTGAAATTGCCCATGCTTTCGCGAATGGTGTCATTTCTTAACTCTAAAACCTTCGCTACAATGCCCGAAGCCATGGAGTTGTAAATGTTGTGCTTGCCTTGCAAGGCTAAATCTGAAATAGACATGGTTAGTTCTTTATTTGGTTCTGTAAGGATGTGTATTGTATTCTCTTCTAAATAAGCACCTGTATCGATGTTTTTGGTAATCGAAAAAGGGAATGTTTTTGCCAAAGGGCTGATATTTGCTAATGCCTTTAAACTTTCTTCATCATCAGCGCAATAGATAAAAACATCATCAGCTTTTTGATTTTGGATAATACGCATTTTTGATGCAGCATAATTCTCCAGTTTATAATCGTAGCGATCTAAATGATCAGGAGTGATATTTAAAAGGACAGCGATATCTGCTTTGAAATCGAACATATCATCGAGCATAAAACTCGAAATTTCAAGCACATAATAATCATAGCTTTCTGCTGCAACCTGGGCCGCAAAGCTATGGCCAATATTGCCTGCCAAACCTACATTCAATCCTGCATTTTTTAGGATGTGGTAGGTAAGCAAACTGGTGGTCGACTTTCCGTTCGATCCGGTAATGCAGATCATTTTGGCATCGGTATAGCGACCGGCAAATTCAATCTCAGAAATTACCGGTGTACCTTGAGCAAACAATTTTTTAACAATCGGAGCCGTGGCTGGAATGCCCGGACTTTTGATTACCTGAGTGGCATTTAGTATAAGTTCTTCCGTATGCTTTTCTGATTCAAAAGGAATATTTAGCTTTTCCAATGCCAACTTATATTGGTCTGCAATGATTCCAAAATCTGAAACAAAAACATCAAATCCTTTCTGCTGCGCCAATTTAGCTGCACCCACACCGCTTTCACCAGCACCTAAAATAACAACACGGCCCTGCCCTGCCCTTGCTGGCGGAGTGGTGCTGGTTATATTATTCTGATTGGTGCTCATGATATCTTGTATTTACTTTAAGCTTGTAACTTTCTACTTTTAACTTTAAACTTTCCTTTATCTTAATTTCAATGTGACAACCGTAATAATCGCCAGCATAATCCCGATAATCCAGAAACGGGTAACAATTTTTGCTTCGTGATAACCTTTCTTCTGATAATGGTGGTGGAGCGGAGACATTAAAAATATTCTTCGTCCTTCGCCAAACTTTTTCTTGGTGTATTTGAAATAGGAAACCTGCATAATCACCGAAACGAGTTCTACTAAAAAGACACCACACAACACCGGAATTAAAAGCTCTTTACGAATCATCAATGCAAATGAGGCAATGATCCCTCCGATAGCCAGACTCCCGGTATCACCCATAAAAATTTGGGCTGGATAAGAATTGTACCAAAGAAAGCCTACACATGAACCCACAAAAGCACCGGCAAAAATCAGCAGCTCACCAGAATTGGGGATATACATGATATTAAGGTAGTCGGCCATTACAGTGTTACCTGATACATAGGCCAAAATGCCCAACGTGATTCCTATTACAGCAGAGGTTCCTGTAGCCAAGCCATCAATCCCATCAGTAATATTGGCACCGTTTGATACAGCAGTGATAATAAATACGGTAAACAGGATGAATACCAAAAATGCATATTTCTGATAATCGCCACCTAAAAACTTAAATACCTTTGCGTAATCGAACTCATTGTTCTTATAAAATGGCATATTAGTTTTGGTTGACTTGACATCCTGTGTATAGTAAAAAGTTTCCCCTTTCTGACGCAATACCATGGGTACGGTTGATGTTGGTTTTACATCATCCTGAACTGTTTCCCTTACTACAATATTAGGATGAAAATACATGGTACAGCCCACAATTAAACCTAATCCAACCTGTCCTACTACTTTAAAACGGCCCGCTAAACCTTCTTTATTTTTCTTAAATACTTTGATATAATCGTCTAAGAAACCCACGGCGCCCATCCAAACGGTCGTAATGATCATCAGGATTACGTACACATTTGTAATGTTGGCAAACAATAAGGTTGGAATTAAAATACCTAACAAAATGATGATTCCGCCCATTGTTGGCGTACCTTGTTTTTGCATCTGGCCTTCTAAACCCAGGTTTCGCACAGTTTCACCAACTTGCTTTTTATGCAGGAAATCAATTAACCTGCGGCCATAAACCGTAGTAATTACAAGTGATAAAATAATAGATATTGAGGCACGGAAAGTGATGTACTGGAACAACCTTAATCCAGGAATATCGTAATGCTTATGCAGGTATTCAAATAATAAATATAACATTAGCTGTTTGGGTTTAGTTGTTCAAGTAAAATTTCCTTATCATCAAAATGGTTCCTTACTCCATTGATCTCCTGGTATTTCTCATGACCTTTACCGGCCACCAAAATAATATCACCACTTTGTGCCAAATGGCAAGCGGTTTTTATTGCTTCTCTCCTATCTAAAATGGATAATGTTTTACGTTTATTGCTTGGCGATACACCGGCCTCCATGTCTGCAATAATACTTTGTGGATCTTCCGTTCTTGGATTATCTGAAGTTAAGATCACTTTATCGCTCCAATCGCAAGCCACCTGTGCCATCACCGGACGTTTAGTTTTATCACGATCTCCGCCACAGCCAATCACCGTAATCACCTGTTCCGTTCCTTTACGAATATTGGCAATTGTACTCAACACATTCTGAACTGCATCAGGCGTATGTGCATAGTCAACAATGCCTATAATTTTATTTTCAGAAGTAATATAATCAAACCTTCCCTCTGCGCCTGTTAAGCGGCTGAGAAGGGTCAGCACTTTTAATTTGTCTTGCTCAAGCAAAATCGCTGTTCCGTAAACGGCCAATAAATTATAGGCATTAAAGGAACCTACCAGCTTAAAGAACACCTCTTCATTATCAATATCCAGATGTAAACCACTAAACTGGTTTTCAATGATTTTAGCTTTGAAATCAGCAAGTTGCTTTAGTGCATAGGTTTTTTTATGTGCCTTTGTATTCTGCAACATTACCATTCCGTTTTTATCGTCGCTGTTGGTTAAAGCAAAAGCCGATTTCGGAAGGATATCAAAAAATGTCTTTTTTGCCTTTAGATAACTATCAAAGGTTTTGTGGAAGTCAAGATGATCATGCGTAATATTGGAAAACACACCTCCAGAAAAAGTTAGCCCTTCAATCCGGTGTTGTGAAACCGCATGAGAACTTACTTCCATAAAACAATAATCGCAGCCCGCATTTACCATCTTGCTCAAAAGTTCATTTAAGGCAATTGGGTTTGGTGTAGTATGCGTTGCCGGCACAACAGTATCATTAATATAATTTTCAACTGTTGACAACAGGCCTGTTTTATATCCTAAATCCCTGAAGAGTTTAAATAAAATGGTTGCAATGGTCGTTTTACCATTTGTTCCGGTAATTCCGATCAATTTTAAATCTGCTGATGGATTACCAAAATAATTGCCCGCCATAATACCCAGGGCCACTGAAGTATTTTCTACCTTGATGTAGGTCACGGTAAAATCATGTACTTCTGGTAAATTTTCACAAATAATTACGGAGGCGCCCTGAGCGATTGTTTGCTCAATAAACTGATGCCCGTCAGCCAGCGTTCCAACCACAGCGAAAAAGACATCGTCTTTTCCAACTTTACGCGAATCAAAGTTCAGGGCATTGATTTCCCTATCGGTTTTACCAACCAATTCTTTAATCGTGATGCCGTAAAGTAACTCCTGTAATTGCATTTTAATATTAAGTAGCGAGTAACAAGCATTTAGACTTTTACTCTATTATTATTTATCTCCAGACTTTCTGACTTCAGACTCCGGACTTTTAATTCAATTCAATCTGTACACCTAATCCTTTTCCTACCCGGGTACCTGCAGCTATCGATTGGCTTGTAACCTTACCCGATCCAATCACTTTGGTTTTTAAACCTGCATTACCCAATAGATACAAGGCATCTTTTAATCCCATACCAGAAACGTTAGGCATTACACCTTTACGTTCCGTATTTTCCTGGAAAACTTCACCTGCACTGGTATCAACGATGTTGTAATATTCCGACTTGGAAGCAAAAAGCGGCTTAAACCCAAATGCTTTATAAACTTTTTGAGTGGCTTTGCTTTGTCCGGCCTTGGTTGGAGGATTACCCGTGTTACCCACTAAACGTGTTGGCACATCATTGTACATCTGCATGTCGCTGGCGTAAATTCTATCTGCCACCTCTCTAAACACCGGACCAGAAACCAGGGCACCGTAATAACCACCTTTAGGATCGTTGATCACCACAATCATAGAATATTTTGGCTTTTCTGCTGGAAAATAACCCACGAATGAAGCCTGGTATTGTTTTTTCGCCCGATAACCTTTGTTCGCGTCAGCAACTTGCGCAGTACCCGTTTTACCGGCTATTTTATATAGTGGATTATGTACATATTGTTTTCCACTTCCTTCAGTTACTACCCCCTCCAACATGCTTCTTATTTTACTAAGCGTCACATCAGAACAAATCTTATCATTGATTACTCTCGCCTTAAACTGCTCAATGGGATTTCCCAACCTTCTAATCTCTTTAACAAAGATTGGTGCTACGTACCTGCCATTATTGGCTACCGCATTATAAAATGAAAGCATTTTTAAAGGCGTCAACTGCATTTCATACCCATAAGCCATTTGAGGCAATGTCATTTTTCCCCAGCTTTTGTTTGAAGGGTTTTTGATTACCGGTTTCGCTTCACCTGGAATTTGTAACTCCAGTTTTTCATTTAAATGCCAGTCGTACAAATGATCCGTAAACTTTCTGGGATTAGCACCGTATTTACTATTGATCAAATAAGCGATCGCCGCATTGGACGACTGCTCAAAAGCTTTTTTCACGGTTACCACGCCAATACTTCCATGAGAATCTTTAATCATGTGACCAGGAATTTTATAATTTCCAGTTCCCACCATCAAGTTGGTATCAATCAGCTCGTCTTCCAGCAAAGCCATGTAAGAGGCCAGCTTAAAAGTTGAGCCCGGATCCTGATTTCCAGCAATGGCATAATTAAATTTCTCTTTATAAATACCCTCTTCTACCTTTGAGAAATTAGCAACTGCTCTAATTTCTCCGGTAGCCACTTCCATCACAATTACAGCACCATGGTCTGCATCATACTTGATTAACTGTTTTTCCAGGGCACTTTGAGCCAGATCCTGCATATTCACATCAATAGTTGAAATGATATCTGCTCCATCTTTTGGCGCAACCTCTGCCTCTTCGTTTACAGGAATATAAACACCTCCGGCAATACGTTGCATCAATCTTTTTCCAGTTTCTCCGTTGATGTATTCTTTATAAGCACCTTCTAAACCCACACCATTCGCTACGTTTTCATTTTTGTAACCAATGGTACGGGCAGCCAATGCCTGAAAAGGAAGAATTCTTTTATTCTGCTGAACAGCGATTAATCCACCACTGAATTTACCAATATTATAAAGCGGAAAAGTTCTGATGGTTTTTAAATCAGAATAACCAACCTTACGGTGAATCAATAAATAACGGGCACTATCCTGGCGGCCTTTTCTAAGGTAACGGGCATAATCTTTTGCTGATTTATCCTGAAAAATCTGCGCTAATTTAATCCCCAGTGAATCGACTTTTTCATTAAAAACCTTATCATCAGCAATCCCGCCGGCGAACATATCCATACGGAGTTCATATTCCGGAACAGAAGTTGCCAGCAAGCTGCCATCGTTGGAATAAATGTTTCCACGGGTAGCCTCTACATTAACATAACGGGTAGATAAACTATCCGCCATTGCTCTCCATTTTTTACCTTGTACAAACTGCACCTGACCAAGGCGTAAAAACACCGCTAAAGCAAAAAGCACAATTAAGCCAAATGCCAGATATACACGAAGCAAGATGTTTGCCCTAATATTCATCGCTTTTAACAATTATTTTTTTTGGTGGTTCAATTAATTCTTTAATTCCGAGCGTATCTACCTTTTTGGCCACTTCTGTCAGTTTACTTTTAAACATCAGCTCTGCCTTTAAGGACTTATACTCCCATCTCAACTCTTTAACTTCTTTATTCAGCTTATCAATACTGCGCACATTGTTTACAGCAAAATGGCTGTTGGCGATGTAAATCATCCCCAAAAAAGCCAGAAAGCACAAATACGGCAAAGCATCGGTTGCCGCCTCTTTTGATACCAGCTTATCATTAAACAACCTGGAAATGAACGAATTGCTATCCATTTTCTCCTCAGCTGTACGCGGTTTCTTGGGCGCAGCTTTTAACTCCGGTTCAGGCCCGATCTCTTCCTCTTCTTCAACCTCTTCTCTGAACTTATTCATATCTTTTCCGCTATTCTAAGTTTCGCACTGCGAGCCCTGTTATTTTGCACAATTTCTTCATCAGTTGCTACGATAGCCTTACGCGTAATCACATTAAATGGCTTTTGCTGGTTTCCAAAAAAATCTTTTTCTACCTCACCCTGAAACTTACCTTTTGCCATAAAATTTTTCACCGGGCGATCTTCTAAAGAGTGATACGACATCACCACTAAACGGCCATCCGGTTTTAATACCTCAGCTGCCTGCTGAAGAAAATCTTCCAACACCTGTATCTCGGCATTTACCTCAATACGCAAAGCCTGAAACACTTGTGCCAAATATTTATTCTCTTTTCCTTTTGGAATGTGTGCTGAAATTGCTGATTTTAAACTATCGATATCCGTGAAAGGTTTATCAAGGCGAGCAGTAACAATGGCACGAGCCAATGATTTCGCATTTTTTACCTCTCCGTAAATTCCGAAAAGCTTATGCAATTTATCTTCCGAATAAGTATTCAGCACATGAGCTGCTGTAAGATCACGGTGCTGATCCATGCGCATATCTAAATCTGCATTGGAGCGAATAGAAAATCCACGTGCCGGCACATCGAACTGATGAGAAGATACACCCAGATCAGCCAAAATGCCATCCACCTGCCTGAAACCCTTTAAGCGAAGATTATTTTTTAAGAAGCCAAAATTCTGATCGATAAAAATAAAACGATCATCAGCAGGAATATTTGCTTGCGCATCCGGATCCTGATCAAAAGCAATTAAAACGCCTTTTGGACCAAGATGCTTCAATATTTCTCTTGAATGTCCGCCACCGCCAAAGGTAACATCTACATAAACACCATCAGGTTTAATATTTAAGCCATCAATACAAGGCTGGAGCATTACTGGAACATGGTAATTATTCGCCATCAGCACCTCCTTTCTTACTACCCATCACTTTTTGCGCCAGGTTAGCAAAGTTTTCAGGCACGTCGTCGAAAATATCTTCGTATGATTTTTTATCCCAAACCTCAATACGATCTAACTGACAAGCCAAAACCAGATCACTTGCGATACCCGCATATTCTGTTAAAGATTTTGGCAATAGTACGCGTCCGGCAGCATCCAATGAGATTTCAGTAGCTCCACGCGTGAATGCCCTTACAAACCTCCTGTTTTCCTCATCATAGATATTTAGTTTGGCCAGATCTGCCACTACAGCATCCCAAACATTTTTTGGATAGATAACGAGATTTTTTTCAAAACCCCTATTAATAATAAGCCCCTCATTCTCCGCATTAGGCAATTGTTTCTTAAGCGCAGCAGGCACCATAAGGCGTCCCTTTGCGTCAAGTTTACAATCGAATTCTCCTAAAAGTTGGGTCATAGTGGTCTTTACACTTTTTATCTAGTGTAAAAGTAAAGAGTTCTACCACTTTTTACCACTTTTTACCACAAAAAAGTTTTCCACATCCTTTTTGATCCATTTCACCCACGAAATGAGCCTAAAATAGAAAATGGTCTACCACATACATAAGCTTAAACCCTGATAATTAAGCTTTTCCAACCAAGCATTTTAAAAGTGGGAGCAAATCATAAAATTTTCAATCGGTGGGAGAAATAGCTCATGAGACAGTGATATGCGGGGCTAAAGTTATGAAAAAAGCTTAGAAGCATGGGTAATGGAAAAATGATGGTTCCTCCATCAATATTGTAAGCAAATTAATAATGTCGCTCCATTTTCATTTTGATTCTAAGCGCCATAAAAAAAGCCTTGCTCCATTTCCGGCTGTTGGGAACTATCCCTATCGTTTTCTGAACTAAACCTATGAATGTAACAGCACAAAATAACTGTAAGTTAACAGGTTGAGTGATTGAATTAGCAAAGACAGCTTTTCAATGAGCGAAGACAGAACATCAGTCTCTTAAAATAAAAAAGCCTTCCTCCAGCATTTATGGAGAAAGGCTAATAAAATGTTACTTTAAAACAAAGTTTATGGAGTAAGGGATTAGTTTTTAAAGTTTCTAATCAAAGCGATAAACCCTTTGTGGATTTCGAATTGGTTAGATCCAGGTTTCTGAACCCGCAACAAATAATAATATGTTCCTTCATTCAGTCCTTCCCCGCTCCAATTGTTTTGGTAGTTTTTAGTGCGAAATACCTCATTACCCCAGCGATTGACAATGGTTAGTTCATTCGATTGGTAGAGCGATAATCCCCTTATCTCAAATACATCATTCCTACCATCACCATTTGGTGTAAATAAGTTAGGGATTGTCAATCGAACAATTTCTTTTAAATCTGTTGCACTATTATTAACTGTAACAGGGTCAATTTCACCAGCTTTTACCGTTGCTGTATTAGTGATTGTTCCATAAACCGTTGATCTTACGCTCAAATTTAAAGTGATCGTTTCGCCAGCATTTAAAACAGGTGTTGTCCAATTCACACTGTTATCTGCAAGTTGATAATTTGCAGTTCCTGCACTGGTGTGATGGGAAACATAAACTAAACCTGCGGGCAGCATATCAGTTACCACTACCGAATTGGCTGTAAATAAACCATCGTTTTTAACCGCAATTTCATACTCAAATACATCATTAAGACCAGTTAGTAGGTTATGATTAGACTTTTTGGTAATACTCAGGTCGTTTCTAATTTGTGGCGCCAGTGCATTTGTTGTTAAAACATCATCAGCCCTGATTAAGTCTGGCGTTGCGCTACTCACGTCAACCGTATTCGATAAAGGTAATTTAGAAGTAGGCGAGGTTTTAACAGTGACTTCATAAACCACCACTGCACCATCTGGCAATAATGGGATGGTTTGATTTAAATTACCGATACCTGATGTTGCTGGTAAAGTAACTCCAGTTGCCGTTGCCGTCCATTTTGTAATCGCCGTTTCTAATGGAGCATTATCTACTACGTTCACATTTACCGCAGCACTCGGACCTCGGTTAGTCATGGTAATTAAAAACACGACTTCCTCACCAGGGATATAAGATGATTGATTTGGATTTTTTAACTGTTTTACCGTTACAATATTGGCTCTAGGGGTAATATAAACTATGGTGGCGTCATCGGGTTGTGCTGTCGTCGGATCATCTGATTTTGGATCAGTAACTGTATTGCTTAAAGGATCTTTGGCATTTACACTTGCCTGATTACTAAACAGACCACTATTAACTTCGGCTTGTGTTAAAGTATGTTTAGCTGTTATGGTTGCACTTGCACCAGGTAAAATTAATGGAACCACTGCCGGCTGAATACTTCCGGCATCTGCACCGGCATCTACCACCACTACATTGGTTAAGGTTACATTACCTGTATTTTTCGCAATCAAAATATAGTTAATAACGTCACCTGCCTTAACGCCAGAATTATCTGCTTCTTTGGTTAAAACAATAGAAGCAGTGGAACCAATGGTAACTATGGTTGGATCATTAGCCGCAATCGTATTTGGATCGTCAGATACTTGATTGATTTTATTTCCCTTAGGATCATGAGCTAACACATTCGCTTGATTACTAAAACGTCCGCTATTCACTTCAGCTTGCGTTAAAGTATGTTTTGCAGTTATGGTAACCATTGCCCCAGGTAATAAATTTGCTATTGTTGATGGCGAGATACTACCTGTGTCTGCTCCAGCATCTGTAATCGCCAGGTTAGTTAAGGTTACATTTCCTGTGTTTCTAACAATTAAGGTATAGTTAATTACATCACCAGCTTTTGATACTACATTTAATGCTGCTTTGGTAAACAACATGGATGGTGCAGCCAAAATTTGGGTAACTGTCGCATCGTCAAGAACTGGTGTAGTTGGATCATCAGATAACAAATCTGAAACTGTTACATTTTGCGGATTTTTAGCACTTGCACTTGCTTGATTACTGAAACTTCCAAAATCAACCTCCGTTTGAGTTAAAGTGTGCTTAGCTTTTAGTGTTGCACTTTCGCCAGGTAATAATATAGAAATACTTGATGGCAAAATACTTCCCGCATCTGCTTTCGCATCGGTGACAGCCACATTAGTTAAAGTAACAGTACCTGTATTTTTAACGATTAGCGTATAATTAATTACATCGCCGGCTTTACTCGCTGCATGATCTGCAACTTTCGTTAACTGCAACCCTGCCGTTGCATTTACAGCAACAACTGTTGGATTATCATTTGCAGCTTCAGTTCCGGATATATCTGTTATATCATTGCCCGCTGCCGATTTGGAATTTACTGAAGCGGTATTGGTTACCGAACCTAAGTCTTTATCTGCCTGGGTTAAATTATAAATTTCAGTAGTGCTTACATTTGCTCCAACAGCTAAAGTTCCTGGTATGGTTTTGTTTAATCCAAGTTTAGCATCAACCAAGACAATATTATTTAAGGCCACTTCACCTGTATTTGTAATGGTAAAAGTGTAAGTAATGCTGTTTCCGTCGGCACTGATTATACCGGATTTGACTAACGTTACCTTACCTTTTAGAATTGGTGTCGTAACGGTTGCGGTATTGTTAGTCACATTTGGATCATTTGTTCCGGTTGCTGCATTTACAGTTGCCGTATTACTGATATTGCTTTGCGCATAGGCGGAATTAATTCTTCCTTCAACAACCAAAGAAACTATTTCTCCTGCTAAAAGATCTGCAGCAACAGTAAAAGTTTGATTAGCCGCATTGTACGTCCCGCCGTTCGTAGTATAAATTACATTATCTAATCCTGCCGGGATGTTTTCGACTAAGCCAATAGCTTTCCCAGCCAAAATGGTGGCTGGTCCGTTATTTTTAATTGTGATGGTGTAACTAATATTTTCATTCCACTCCACGCCTGCTTTGTTGGCCGTTTTAGTGATTGATAAATCAGTAATCCATTCAGGTACCACCACCATAATTGTAGCACTAGATTTTTTTGCACCATCTAATTTATCTACAATTTCATAAGTTAAGGTGTAAGTTCCAGGTAAAGTACCGGAGGTGACATTTACTTTTCCGGTCGTAATATCAATATTAACATTTGGACTTGAAGTTGTTAGTTGGTTGATCATCACATTGCTTAAGCTCGCAGCAATGCTTCCGTTATAAGTGTCGTTTGCGAGAATATTTGCCACAGCAACGCCACCTGTAAATCCATCTGCACTTCCATTATCCGCAACCGCAGTAATTGTTCCTGTGGTAACTGTGATGGTTACACTTGCAGTTTTAAACTGCCCAGGATTTAATTTATCCTCGATGCTGTATTCAACCGTATAAGTTCCAGCTGGTGTATTTGGAGCAACGTTTACTTTTCCAGTTAACAGATCTAAAGCTACATTAGGATTGGTAGTAGAAACCATAGACAGGTTTACGTTTACCAATGTCGCTGGATTTCCATTGTAGCTATCATTTGCCAATACGTTCGTAACCGCTTCGCCACCTGCAAATCCGTTCGCAGCACCAGTATCTGCTGCTGCAATCATTGTTGGCGCTTCAACAGTAACCGTTACGCTTGCAGTCTTGAACTGACCAGGATTTAATTTATCCTCGATGCGGTATTCAACCGTATAAGTTCCAGCTGGTGTATTGGGTGCTACGTTTACTTTTCCGGTTAACGGATCTAAAGCTACATTAGGATTGGTAGTAGAAACCATAGACAGGTTTACGTTTGCTAATGTCGCTGGATTTCCATTGTAGCTATCATTTGCCAATACGTTCGCAACCGCTTCACCACCTGTAAATCCATTCGCAGCTCCAGTATCTGCTGCTGCAATCATTGCTGGAGCCTCAACAGTAACCGTTACGCTTGCAGTCTTGAACTGACCAGGATTTAATTTATCCTCGATGCGGTATTCAACAGTATAAGTTCCAGCTGGTGTATTTGAAGCAACGTTTATTTTTCCGGTTAACGGATCTAAAGCTACATTAGGATTTGTA